>ULPI01004219.1_pt1 | contig 14930 bp, 14 predicted proteins | sample 1953381 | NCBI WGS metagenome assembly ULPI01 (sample SAMEA4835626, study PRJEB28245) | human gut metagenome | biome: gut microbiome; material: fecal sample | place: Denmark | collected 2008
TATCGACACGCATCTTCTTCGCCGGCGAAATTATGATTTGCATGGTGTGTTCCTTTAGATGAATTTTATTTTATATTGCTCAACTATCTTTTGCTTAACTATAACTTACCAGTATAAAAAATTTAAAATAAGGTTAATCATTAAAGTTTTTTCTTTAACTCCTTATCACGCTGCCGCGCATACTTAAACACCAGCCAGAAAAACTTAACCGCCGTAAAAAACATAACCCATCCTGCCCGGCTGAACCGCGCCACAGAACGCACTCTATTCGCTTTTAACAAATGTCCGGCAAACAAACCGGCAAGAAGGATTTTAATTATTTTTATCGGCATGGTAAACAATCCTTAATATAATATATCAATTAATAATTTAAAAAATTTTTTGCTTTATATTTTATGTATTTTATGTAACTAACTTCTCTTGCAAAAATTATAGGTATTTCATGAATATTTAAATTATTTTTTTTATTTTCAATGTAAACATTAAACAATCTTTCACTTAAAAAGCCAAAAACCCTTGCTTGATAATTATCATAATTGCTTATATCAATTCTTTTTTCTAATTCAAATAAAATAGTAAATACCCATTTCATATAATCATTAAATATTTTAGTATTCATAACAAACATATTACATAGGTATATTTCTTTATCCATCATAACTTTTTTAAATGCTTTTATGTACTCAGGATATATATTGTTAATAATTTTTTCACATTCATTTAAATCTTCAATATTATGATGTATCTTATAGTATTCATATGTAGTATATCCATCAAGATATGTTTTTTTAGGTAAAATAACATCATATTTCTCTAATAATGAAACATAAGAATCTTCCTTTAAAATAAATTTCTCAATATCACTAAAATTTTTATATATTAAAAAATCTCCTGTGAAATTTTTTATAGAAAAATATCTACGATAATGACATAATCCAATATAATCACACTCCAAATTTTTCCATGCCCAATATAAACCGGTAAGTTCACAATAATTAGCATTCTTGCCAGATATATTTTTACCAGTATTGTCCCCAATATACCCTAAATATTCTTTGCCTTCCCTTCCTACATGTATCGGTAAATATACATCATCGCTCGGCATCCAGTATTTTTTATGTGTTGCTACAAGTATTTTTATATTCACCTTTAATTCCTCTCCGGTTATTCAAAAATGTGTTTTATTATAATATGTTTAACTATAACTTCAAAGTGCTTCTATTTTTCCCAATTAATTTGTTTAAATATCTTTTTATTCTACGACTAAATTTACGCTTGAAATCATAATTATGCAAATTAATAAGCCATTTTATAATTTTTTTGAAGGATATGGTAAATCTTTTATCATAACATTATCAATTTTATTTGAAGTTTCTAAAAATCTAAGTCTATTTTCTAATTCAATTAAACGATCTGTACATATTGTAATAGGAAAATTCAATTTTAAAAAATTTATATAAATATTTTTAATAGAATCCAACATATCTTTACACTCAGTTCGTTGTGAAAAGAAAAATAAATGTACCATTGGAATACTTAAATCAGCAATAATTTTTTTATTTAAGGTCGCACAATAAACATGACACATATGTTCATCATCATTTTCACCATTATATATATCTTCCCAAAAACATTTTTCAAATAACATACAATTTATTGAATATCGCTCATTATTATTTACCTCTTCGTATGTTAAATCTTGAGAGAATTGTATATATTCAATTGGTTTCATTGTGGTTTTTGTATGTAACCATCTTGCTATGTAAGGATAACCCCAAATGGTTCCGTTTGCTCCACTTTCAACCATGTTTTTGGATACAATTCTATTTTGTTTAGGCCCTACAACATGTTCTCTTGCTACATGCAAAAATATTCCGTTGATAATTCATTTGAATATTCTATTATTTTTTTAAACCCATAAGGATTATTATTAACTAATGAAGTAATGTATGCAAGCTCTTGTCCAAATTTTTTCTTGGATAATATATAACAAGTACACAATTTATCAATCCAATTGTCAGTAAGAACTAAAACATCATCATCTAATTTAATTATATAATCATATTAATCAAATTTTTCACTATTAAATAATGTTTTTAATGAATAATACGGTATTCCTGGTTTTATATCATCAATAACTTTTATAACTTTAGGAAAAAGTTGCTGATATCTTTTAGCCACAGCATAAGTTCGTTCACAATCATATGTTCCTCTACCATTCTGTAAAATAAATATAGGAACTCCATAATTAACAGAGAACTTAGAATGTGTAGCTAACGCTAATTCTAAACTTTCATAATCAGCATAAGCTAAAATAACTATGGCTAATTTTTTATATTTTTAATATTTTCTGTCATAAATAATACCTTTCCGCAAACTGTACTATTTAAAATGATAAAATTATATACTCATTTTAATTAACCTTAACGCGCTTTCTATCACTTTATCCATGTCGTAATATTTATATTCACCAAGCCTTCCACAGAAGATAATGTCTGTTTCTTTTGCAGCAAGTTCTTTGTATTGCTCGTACAGCTTTTGGTTTTTATCATCGTTGACAGGATAGTAGGCGTCTTCACCTGGCTTCCATTCCTGCGGATATTCTTTGGTAATATAAGTTACCGGCTGTTTGCCAAATTCAAAGTGCTTGTGTTCTATTATCCTCGTATAAGGCGTTTTACTGTCTGTATAGTTCATTACAGCTACGCCTTGGTAGTTTTCACATTCAAATTTTTCGGTTTCAAATTTTAAACCACGGGATTCTAAATGCCCTAACTCGTAATTAAAATACTCATCAATTGTGCCGGTAAAGATTACTTTTTCAGCAATCTTTTGGTCTTTATCAAAACAGATATTAAAATCGCAGTTTAGCTCTACATCTATGCCATCAAGCATTTTTTCTATAATTTGGTTATAACCACCAATAGGTATACCCTGATATCTATCGTTAAAGTAATTGTTATCGTAGGTATAACGTACTGGCAGGCGTTTAATTATAAAGGCGGGTAATTCTGTGCATTTTCTGCCCCATTGCTTTTCGGTGTAGCCTTTTATTAGTTTAGTATAAATATCCGTACCTACTAAACTTATTGCCTGTTCTTCAAGATTTTGCGGTTTGCCTGTTATAGCTTTTCTTTGTTCATTTATAATTTGTTCCGCTTCCTGTGGTGTCATTATACCCCACATTTTACTGAAAGTGTTCATGTTAAAGGGCAGGTTATATATTTCTCCTTTGTAATTGGCAACAGGGCTGTTAATGTAGTTGTTAAATTCTGCAAATTGATTAATGTAATCCCATACTTTTTTATTGCTGGTATGGAAAATATGCGCACCATATTTATGGATGTTGATACCGCCTTTTTGCTCACAATAGATATTACCGCCGATATGTCCGCGCCGTTCTACTACAAGGCATTTTTTGCCTGCTTTTTTAGCTTCGTAAGCAAATACGCTGCCGTAAAGTCCTGCACCTACTATAAGATAATTATACACTAAACAAAACACTCCTTTCATTATTTAAATCTGAATAAATCAATATATCCTACCCCTAAACATCCCCAAAATAATCTGTTTATGGCCTGGTAATTAAAAGTAGAATCTACCATGCCATGTACATTTAAAGCTATAAAAGATATTAAAAATGCTCCTAAAATATAGTTTTGTATATTTTTTCGTAAATTTATCAAGACAAAATACAAAATTCCAATATTCATTGCTATGAAGCCAAAAGTTCCTATAATTCCGGTTTCTGCTAAAAACGCTGTTACTATATTATGTGATTTATCAATATATTTTTCTGTTGCCTGAGGTAAAATATATTGATTTTGATAGTATTTGCCAAAATTACCTAATCCTACTCCAACTAATTTATGATCTTCCCACATATTTATAGAACCTTGTAATATATAAATACGCTGCACATCATGCGAACGCATTATATTTGGTGTATAAACAAAATATGCTCCACATAAAGAACAGAAAAGAATTATTAAAGCTATAATTTTTTTTGTTACAACTTTTTTACACCATGACACATAAAATAAATAAAAAAGTATGCCACATGCTAAACCAAGCAAAGCGCCCCTCGACTGCGCAAAATGAATACAATAAATACTTAAAAATAATGTTATTGACAATAATATTTTATAAATGTTTTGTCGCACAACAAAAATAAACATAAATAAAAATGGTATTAACATTGCCAAAATAGTTCCCAAATAATTGGGGCTGGGATAGAAAGATTTTATACGCAAAAAATCTTTAAAAAACTGCTGATATATTCCATAACCACAAATTATAAGCGTTGATATACATAAACCAAGAATCAGGCCCTTTGTTATATTTTTATTATATCCTAAAATAATTAACATCCAAAAAGGCAATGACCAGTATACATATTCAACTGCACGTTTTATACTTTCAATATCGAACAACAATAGACTTGAAGCTATAACAGCAATCCAAAAGCAAAAAAATGATTTTATAAGTAGAGAATCTACTTTTGGAAAATTTATATGGTTTTTCTTATATTCAAATATTAGCCACAACGCAAAGAAAGCCATTGCTACAGTAAAAGCCGGCTTATAATATATGCAATTTAAAGCAAAAACTATTATAAACGCTACTATATTATGCATTCTTCTGCTCCTTTAATGTTTGTTTTACCAACGCATCCCACTTATTCCATATTTTTTCAGCTTCATATTCTTTCATTGCTACATGCGCGGCACTTCCTAAAGTTTTTCTTAAATTAATATCTGTCATTAGTATTTGTAATTTATTAGCAATATCTTCCGGATTATTATGACACAGTAAACCTGTTTTTCCATCATCTATTAAATCATTAACAGCCAAACATTCTGTTAATCCAATTACAGGAAGACCTATACTCATAGCATCTCCCAAAGATAATGCAAATCCTTCATACATTGACGGCATACAAAAAATATCGGCCCCTCTCATAACACCTTCTACATCATTTGTTGCTCCGCATAATACAATGCGTTCTTCTAAATTATTTTCTTTAATAATATGTTCTATTTCGGTACAATAGTTTTTATCTTCGGTAGGTCCCCACAATTCCAACTTCCAATTATCAAAGTCTTCATTTAATAAAAGAAAAGCCTTTACTAAAAGATGCTGCTGTTTTTGTCGTTTACTTAATCTTGCTATATTAATTATTTTATAATTTTCTTTTAATTTAATATCAACCTTTTCATTGAATTGTCTAATAACGTTAGGAATAACAATAACATTAGCTTTCGAGCAGAATTTTTTTACATATTCTACTCCATATGGCAATAAAACCTGTACATAAGCACTATTTTCTAAAGATTTTTTTACTTGTGTAGTAGCTGTTTCTAATATATCCTTAGGATCATCATGGAACATAGAAATAACAGGAATATTTGTTTTGGCATCAACCATCAAATATTTTGTTGTTAACGCTCTATGTGATATTATTAAATCAGGTTTCTCTTTATCTAAAACTCTTTTTAAATTATCTGCAATAAGATTACCTAAAAAGTTTTCTTTCATTTCTCTGGCATAGTTTTTATTAAAAAGCCTTATTATTTCTCTTAAAATTTTGCTGCTTAAAGGAAACTTTTTGTCAGGTATATCATATTTTTTCTCGTCAATTACTAAATGTTTTAAATTATAGCACTGTACTTTTTCATCTAATCCAAAATAAGGTTTCCCCTCTTTATTATCACTAAAAACTACACTTACCTCATAACCTCTTTTTATAAATTCATTGGCCATATTGCTAAAAACTTTTTCTACTCCACCAATAACACCGACCATTGTTGTTATATTAGCCAATAATATTTTCATTTTTCAGCTCCTAAACTTTTAATCATATCATCAACTTTTTCCATAACTTTATCAACAGCAACTGCTTCTAAACATTTTAAGCCACAGGTTTTGCGAAGCTTTTTATTGCAGTTTACAACACAATCCAATTCACTTTGTACAATTAATGTTTTATCATGCAGCGGTGTAAACTGCATAGGCAGAGCATTACTGAATAAAGTAATAGTTGGGCATCCAGCCGCAGCAGCAAAGTGCCCCATTCCATTGTCAAAATTAATGAGAAAATCCATTTTACTAAAAAGTGCATTTAATTGTGTTAAATTTGTTTTTCCGCATAAATTTAAAATTTTATTTTTATCTTTGACAGAAGCAATAATTTGTTCTGCCGTATCATTATCACTTTTAACGCCTGTAATAATAATATCAGCTTTATATTTTTCAATAATTTTATTCATCAATTCTGCAAACCGTTCCGGAGCCCAATTACGGGCTTCATCAACAGTTTTTACACAAAATGCAATTTTTAAATCTGCTTTTGGCAATTCGTTTAATTTACACTTGATATAATCAATATTGTTTTTTTGCGGCACTGCAAACTTGGGTTTATAAAATTCATCATCATCCGCGCCAGCAAAAAGTTTAATTAATTTTTGGAAATTTTCTGCCGCAGGATGTTCTTTACAAATATAACTTCCCCATTCTACATAATCTGTAAAAAAGAAACGTTCTATACCGGATTCATTCCAAAAAATACTGCGGGACCCTACTCTTGTTGGTATATTAGCAATCCACATCATGGCTGCCAGCCTTGTACGTGGGTCTAATGATATGGATAAATCAAAATTATATTTTTTTAATTTCTTACCCATTTTAAAAACAGCTAAGTAATCACCCTTACTTTTATAGCTGTAGGAAATAACATGTTCCACTCCATCTATGTTCTCAAATAAACCAACTAATCCAGATTCTACTAAAAATGATACCTTGCAACCCGGATAAAGTTCCTTTAACAAAGGTATTACTGATGTTGCATGTATTAAATCGCCTAAATGCATCATTGCATCTACTAAAATATTTTTGTAAATTTTTTCAGACATTTTTAATTTTTACCTTTCATAATATTTTAGTCCAAAAGTTTGCAATTTTTAGCCTTATTAACTGCCTTATTATGGATTTACCTTTCATGTTCTTGCTTGGCTGCGGCATTCTTTCATCCGCAAAAGCCGTTTTCTTAAAATATTTGTAATACATATCATTAAAACCTTGATGATATGTAAATTCCCACGGCTTATAACGTCCGGCATAATGTATAATAGCAGGGTTGCGTTTTGCTTCAAGCGCTTGCTTTCTGAAAAATTTATTAAATAACACTTTGGGGAACAAATTGTATACAGGAGGTATAATATTCCAACGTAAATCAAGAGTCAGCCAGTTATTCATAAAAAGCTTATTCAGCGCATCCTGGTCATGATGTGGAAACTGATTTTCATTAATAATTTCTAAAATCTGCTTAGTGTAATTTTCTTGGCGCCATTTTTTTAAGTTTATCAGCAAAACACCTGAATTAAAATACGCTTTTCCTTTTGGCAAGCCTATAACTTCTTTTTTTTGCCTGCATAATCTATTAGATGCCATAATGCCAAAATCAGGTACAGCAGCCAATGCATATTTTTTTATATCATTCTGCCATAAATTTTTTATATCGTCATAAACTAATAAATCAACGTCTAAATAAATTACTTTTTCAATATCATCAGGCATAATATCTGCTAATGCAAGCCTAAAATAAGCTGCTTTGCTTACATGCCCACTTAAATAAACATTTTTAAACTGTTCTTCCGGTACAGCTATAAATTTTACTGTTGTATTAAGTTTAACTGAAGTATTTTTTAACTTCGCTATCTTTTCTGACGAAATATTATCGTTAATTACAAAAAAACAAACTTCTTCTTTTGTTTTAGCCATAATTGATGCTATAACAACGGCAATGTGCTGAGCATAATTATCGTCAGAAGCAAATACGATATTTATTTTATCATTCATAAAATCATCCTTAGTAATCTAACATGTTATTATAATTTTACCACACTTAAACGTTAAATTCAGTATCTTTACTTGTTTGAAAAAAGAAATTATAATACTAATATGGGTTTTATTGACAATGTCTAAAATATAACTGAAATTTGAAAGGGCAAAACAAAGAATGGATAACAAATATTTTATTTTAATGCTTGCTTTATATATACTTCCTTATCTTTTTTACGTTTCAGTTTCGCATGGCCTAGGCCATAAAGCAGAATATTTACAACTGCGGCGTTTTATACCATGTGCCATATTAGCGGTACTTCCTGTAGCTTTAGCTAATGTACCGTTAACTTCGCCTATGTTTCTAACCAGTTTTATTACCGGCATAGCCTGGATTATTACATATCCATTTTTATATTTTATAACGTACCGCAAAAATTCATCTGACTTTGGATTTCATTTAGATACTGTTTTCGGCCTTTATGTTATTGGTTGGCTAATGAGCTTGAAAATATTAGTAATTAATTTTAATTTATTTCCTTTTGTTTTTCTTCCAGTCATTGCTACAATTGAATTTTTTATCTTCCTTATCCCAGTTGCTCAATGGATATATTATTATCTTTATGGTTCTTGCATAAACGAAATTGGCATTACGTTAATTCAAGAAACTTATATTAATGAAACCATAGAATTTATTAAATCTTTTTCGTTTTTATTTAATATCTCAGTTGCAACATTGTCAATTGCTGCTTATGCCATTTTCCTTCAAGCCAATTTAATCTTTTCTTCAATAAATTTAAACATTATTTATGTTGGAATTATTTTTGCCGTTGCCGCATTTTTAACTTATTATCTTTGGAAGAACGGAGCTACTGCCAAAAAACAAGGTGTATTCGTAAGAACTGGTATTATAGAATTATATCTTGACGTAAAGAAATATTTAAAATCAATACATCTTTATAAAGAAAATTTAAACGAACGTGTAAAAAACTTAGAAGTTACTCAAAATGGTGAACCTTTTGACAAGCCTTCAACAATTATTATGGTCATAGGTGAATCTGAATCCCGTGATTATATGAGTGCTTTTACAGATTATCCGGTAGAAACTACTCCATGGCTTTCTGCTAAAAAAACTGATAAACATTTTATTTTATTTCCAAACGCTTATTCCTGCATCGCTTCAACAGCACCTTGTTTGTCGAATGCATTAACGGAAATTAATCAATATAATAACAAAGAATTTTATTCATCCTGTTCTGTAATTGATATTGCCCATAAAGCAGGCTATACTACACATTGGTACAGCAATCAGGGAAATTTAGGTGATTCTTCTACAGCAGTAACAATTATAGCCAATACTTGTGGAACTTCAAAATGGACTAAGCAAAACCTTAACCAAGTACAGTACGATGAAGCCTTACTTGATTATCTGTACGAAGTTGACCCAACAAAGAATAATTTTGTAGTAATCCATTTAAAAGGTAATCATTTTAATTTTATCAACCGTTATCCGCAAAGCTTTGCCAAATTCAGCAAGCCAGGGAAATATGATTTAATACCTAACTACATTGATTCCATCCGTTACACGGATTATATTCTACAAAAAATTTGGGAATATAGCACACAAAAATTAAATTTGCAGGCAATGCTGTATTTTTCCGATCATGCTGTGATACCAGATAAAAGGCGTTCACCAAATTTTGATGGCTTTGGTGTAGTTCGCATACCTATGTTTACTTATTTTTCTGATGAATATATTGAAAAACATTCTGATATTTTTTCTGCTTTATCAACCAACATAAATAAATACTTTACAAACGATCTTGTCTATGAATTAGTTTGCGGAATATTAGATATTCAATCAAATCATTATGATGAAACAAATAGTTTGGCTACATTAAAATATAAATATACCCGCAATACTTTAAAAACTAATTTGGGACGGGAATGGATAAAAGACGATAACAATTAAAAAATAACGGTAAGGTTTTAGAACCTTACCGTTATTTTTTGTATTGCAATTCGTACAGCTTCAAATATTTCATCATAGTATAAATAAAATGCTGGAGACTGGAATACAAGCCGCTCCAACCGTCAATAAAACCAGCTTCGATGATATAAGCCCTAAAAAATCCATATGCCGCATGGAAAAACGCACTGCCTAAACTTGTTTTTTTATTCCTTTTATAAGCCTCCTCTGCCCAAATGGAAGTATAGTGCCCGGCTTTTTCCCACCAGTCCTGCCAATTTTCATAGGTATAATGTTCAATATAGCCCTTTAAGCGTTCTTTAGGCATATTGCAAACAGGCCGCTCGTGCACTTTACCTTCCCAGTGCATTTTATCCGTGCAGAACATTCTTATAACTTCATCCGGTTTAAAAATACCGTGTTTATATTTAAAACCAAAAGCATGTATGCGCCGTAGCATAGAATACTGCTTTTCTTCATTTTTAGTAAGCGCTTCTTCTATCGCAGCGATAAGATCCGTATCTAAAAATTCATCCGCATCCAGGTACAAAACCCACGGCGTTCTTACATGCTGCAAAGCAAAATTACGCTGCGCTGCAAAATCATTATCCCACGCACGGTAAACTACTTTTGCTCCGCAGCTTTTGGCAAACTTAACAGTTTTATCTGTGCTGCCAGAATCAATAATTAAAACATTATCAGCACAGTTTCGTGCATTTTGTATAACTTGCCTTATTGTTTTTTCTTCATTTTTGGTTAAAATTACTACTGTTAAATTATTTTTCATTATAACACCCATTTAATTATAACATAAAAAAGCAAATCTTTATTAAAATATTTGCTTTTTTACAATATTAGCTTTACAATAAAAGTATATTATTAAAATTACCTATACTTATATTAACGAATTTTTTATTTAAGAAATTGGAGTATTTTATGCATAATAAAGAAATTATTCAGCTTGATGACAGTTTACTATATGGACAAGGCTCTCACAAAAAATGTTTTTTACATCCTCATAATAAAAATCTATGCATTAAAATCGCCTACAACGAAGGAAGACAAAAGGATCTTATTCGTGAAATAAACTATATTGATGTTTTAAAAAGGCGGCATAAAGATTATAGTATTTTACCCAAATATTTTGGAAAAGTTAATACAAATTTAGGTACAGGTTATGTATTTGAAATTATTCGCGACTATAATAATGGTAGAACTCAAACATTAGAAGATTTTATAACAGATTTAAACTTATTCTCACAAAATTATAGTTTAATTGTCCGCCTTTTAAAAGAATTAAAAGAAAAACTATATAAAAACGAAATCATAACAATGGTTTTATTCCCTGAAAATATTTTATTTCAAAAAACAGATGAAAATACTTACCGTGTACGTATTGTAAACGATATGGGCAGTGCTGTTTTAATACCATTAGAATATCATTTTAAATATTTCGCCCATACAAAAATTCTCCGCCGCTGGAAAATGTTTTTAGATGTTTTGCGTAATAAATACGCATCTCATTTATCTGAAAAACTTATTGAAGAAATCAAATAACAAAACTTTTACAAAAGCATCTTTGATATAAGATGCTTTTTGCTTATTTCAATAATTGCCAATAAGCAAATTTAGTTATATAATTTATTTAAAGTGTGTTTAAGGAGCTTTGACATGGACTTTAGTTATGCAACATATAAAAATATCGTTGATTTGTTACATGAAAATCATTACGAAATTGCTGATTTTAAAAATTACAACCAATTTAAACGACCGGCAATTTTAAGGCATGATATTGATTTTTCTATTGAAGACAGTTATAATTTTTCGCTGTTTGAAGATTCGCTCGGCGTAAAATCAACCTACTTTGTACTTTTGGCAACCGGTTTTTATAACCCGATGCTGAAAGAAAACCGGATTATGCTTAAAGATATGCTAAAACGCGGTTTCAGCATTGGACTGCATTACGACACTACAGCCTACGAAGGTGATATGTTCGCTTCAATTCAAAAAGAAAAAAGCATTTTGGAAAATATTCTGGATGCTCCTGTTGATTTATTGTCTTTTCACCGCCCTGCTCCGGAAGTTTTGGAAAACAATCTCACTTTTGATGGTATGATAAACGCTTACTCTAATGTATTTTTTAAGGAATTTAAGTACTGTTCAGATTCACGCTTCTTTTGGCGTGATAATCCTATTGATACTATAAAAAGCAATAAATATGATAAACTGCAAATTTTGACCCATGCATTTGCTTGGCATAGCACCGATTTTCCTGCCGGGTATACTTATCGCAGGTTAATTGATAAAGCAAGTTGGGAACGTTATACTTATTTAACTAAAAATATACGAAATCCTGAAGAATTTATTACTGAAAAAGAAGCTATCAACAGATGGGGAATAAAAGGAGATTTTACCAATGCTTAAAATTTATGATGATTTAATGAATAAAAAAGCAAATCTTTCTGTTATTGGCCTTGGCTATGTTGGCATGCCATTAGCCGTTGCTTTCGCCAAACATTTAAATGTAATTGGCTACGATTTAAACTGTGCTAAAATTGATTTGTACAAATCAGGCATTGACCCAACTAAAGAAGTCGGCAACGCTGCAATAAAAAATACAACCATTCAATTTACTACTAATCCGGAAGATTTGCGCAAAGCCAAATTTCATATTATCGCCGTACCTACGCCTATTAATCAGGATAAAACACCTGATTTTAAACCTATTATCGGTTCAAGTACTATTTTGGGGCAAAACTTAACCAAAGGCTCTGTTGTAGTTTATGAATCTACCGTTTATCCGGGTGTTACGGAAGATATTTGCATACCTATTTTGGAAAAAGAATCCGGCTTAAAATGCGGCGTGGATTTTAAAATCGGCTATTCGCCGGAACGTATTAACCCTGGTGATAAACTTCATCGTTTGGAAAACATTAAAAAAATTGTTTCCGGCATGGATAAAGACACCCTTGAAGCAATTGCTTCTGTTTACGAACTTGTAATAAAGGCCGGAGTACACAAAGCATCAAGCATCAAAGTTGCCGAAGCTGCTAAAGTTGCTGAAAACAGCCAGCGTGATATAAATATTGCTTTCATGAATGAACTAGCTATGGCTTTTGACAAAATGGGTATTGATACAAACGAAGTTGTTGATGCTATGAATACAAAATGGAATGCTTTAGGATTCCGCCCCGGTTTAGTTGGCGGCCACTGTATTGGCGTTGACCCATATTATTTTGTTTATGAAGCAGAAAAACTTGGTTACCACAGCCAGATTATACTTTCAGGGCGTCAGGTAAATGATGGTATGGGCAGCTTCGTCGCTGATGCAATTATTAAACAGCTTGTTTTAGCCGGTAAAGTTGTAAAAAATGCAAAAATTGCCATTTTAGGTATTACTTTTAAAGAAAACTGCCCGGATGTCCGTAATTCAAAAGTTGTAGATATCATCAAACGGTTACATGAATATGGTATTGACCCTCTCGTTGTTGACCCATGGGCTGATGCAGCAGAAGTTGAACGGGAATACAAAATTAGATTAAATACCATGGGCGAAATAAAAGAACTTGACTGTATTGTTTTGGCTGTTGCCCATAAAGAATTTGCCGAACTCGGTTTAGATAAAATCAATACTTTCTTTAGGGAAATGCCAAACGGTGAAAAAGTAATTATTGATATAAAAAATCTTTGCAATATTGAAGAATTACATACAAAAGGATACCGCTTCTGGCGTTTATAAAATTATTAAGTAAAAAATGGAGCATATCAATTATTGATATGCTCCATTTTTTTATAATTTAAACCTTATTTTTAGTACTGTATACCAGAAATAACATTTTATTGCTTTTATAGTTTCACCATGCTTGGAATAAAATTTACCTGCTTGTTTATAATTATGGTAATTTTTAGGCTTTTTAGGCGGCAAAGGATCATCAATATTATCCCAGAAAGAAATTTCCAAATATTTACGCCATAATTTATCATATTCTGTTAAAGCAATATCCCATGGTTTTTCGCGTCCGAAGAAATGATAAATAATGCATCCTTCGGGAACTTTACTGCCATCAAATCCCAAATGATTAAATCTGTCATCAATAAATTTTATATCTCCATCCATAACAAGATTTAAAACATCCTGGTCATGACAAGTAAATTTCTCAGCCGGGACTCCCTGATAAGCAAAACATTTCTCTGTTATATTATTGGCGTCCCACTTATTTACATCAATCCATAATGCACCGGAATTAAGATATTTACCGCTATTTAAACCAAGATAAGTGCTGCGCATATGTGAAGCTTCAGGTAAATCAGCTGCTGCAGCTAAAATTTTATCACCCAAATCAATTTCCATAAAAGGACGCATACTGTTAATGCAAATCAAATCAGCATCAATATATAAGAACTTATCTGTTACTTTCTTTAAAACCTTAGGCATATATAAACGGAAAAAACTTACGCGTTTGAAACGCGCATGTTTAATATGAAAATGGCTGAAAGGTTCCATATCCATAATATAGACAATGCAGTTTTGTTTATATTTTTCAGCAGTTTGTTTTACTTTTTGTAAATCTTTTTCGTCTGCCTCATCCGTAAAAATATGAAAAGTAAAATTCATATCTTTATTATTTTCCAAGATAGAAGTAATAGTTACGCCTGTCGGCATAAAAAAATTAATATCTATATTAAAAGCTATATGCATCATAGGCTTATCGCCGGAGGCATATTTATATTCATATGTTTTTTGTACAATTTTTTGTTTTTCAAAATACTGCCGTGTAAATTTTTTAGCAGATTCTTCATTAATTTGTACTTTCATTTTTTACTCCTACTGACCTAGCAAAATTAAAACTAACTGCCTATCTATTTTCCAACATTTTCTCTGCCGCTTCGATAACCTGCGCTACCGTAAGGCGAGTCATGCACTGCATATCGTCGCATTTATGCTTCATGCCGCCCGCACAGCCAAGGCACGGCGGCTGGGCAGTTACAATAACAGCATCTTTGGTATAAGGGCCATAAAGTTTTGGATTGCTCGGCCCGTACATGGCTACAATGGGCACCTTCTGGCTGATGGCAACATGCATCGGCCCGCTGTCGTTAGTAATAATAAGGCTGCACCTGC
>ULPI01017204.1_pt1 | contig 14848 bp, 10 predicted proteins | sample 1953381 | NCBI WGS metagenome assembly ULPI01 (sample SAMEA4835626, study PRJEB28245) | human gut metagenome | biome: gut microbiome; material: fecal sample | place: Denmark | collected 2008
AGTCATAGTGTCCTTGACAAAGGGTACACTTTATTTTATCATAGTTTTCTCTCCTTAATATAATAACCTCACCAGACAACAATCCAGTGAGGTCATATAATCACGCTTTCTGTTTAGTTACAAACTCAATCTTAAGAGCCATCCCCATACCATCCGCTAATCTTTTAAGCAAATTAACAGAATGATTTCGTGTTCCATTCTCAAGCTTGCTGATATCTGTCTGATTAATACTAGTACGTTCTAGTACATAATGTATCTGTGCTAACATCTCAGTATCATCCAATACTCTTGTCAGACCAACAAGTTTTTCATCATCCCAGACGGTAAGCACAGTTGAGGAATTCATAAGAGCCTTATACCGCCAATCCGGATAATTTCCTGATATCCAATGAACCGATAGAAATAACTTTTGAATCTGTTCTTTCGTAAACTTTTTTTCTTCTGTATATATAAGCATAATCTATTTCCCCCTATCTGTTATGATCACATCTCTGGCATTGCAGCATGTCATTTTCAACATCATCTTTATAAAAAACACCTGACCATTGGCAAATATTCTGCAAAATAGGCACAACAGATTTTCCTTTTTGTGTCAACATATACTCTACCCTTGGTGGGATTTCATCATAGGATTTTCTTTCAACAATCCCAACTTCTATCAGGTCTTTTAATGTTGCGGCAAGTACTGCATCCGTAATATTGCACATTTCTCTTCGAAGTTCACTGTATCGAAGCTTTTCGGCTGCAGATAACACACATATTATGCGTGATTTCCATTTTCCACCAAATATTGCCAATCCATATTCAAGTGGGCAACGTATATCATCATCTAATTTTTTCTCATATTTTGCCATTAAAAATCACCTTCCAGCTCTACGCATCGCTGCTAAAGCCTCTTGTCTATTAAACTCATTCTCTCCTTTTTCTTTCACATATGCTGTCATTATAGCTTGATGGTGATTCTTTTTAAAGTTACTATGAAATTTATTAGCAGCTCTTTGTTATATTTCTTTGTTATATTTCCTTCTTATTCCCTGCACCTCCGATTTACGCTTTAACCCATCTTCTACCCCAATACATTTGTATTATTATTGCAAAGCACTTCAAAATGATTTCGATGCGTTTTTATAAAGCCTTCTTTTTGCAGCTTTGATATCTCAGTAGACATTGCTGCGCGGTCAATGCAAAGATAATCTGCCAGCTGCTGCCTGTCAAAAGGAATATCAAAGGACAAGGACGAATGTCTGATAGATTCTGCTGACAGGTATGACAATAATTTCTCCCTTGTTGTCCGCTTGCCAACATGTGTAATCTTATCATTCAGAATCAGTATCTTATTTGCCAGTACACTGACCAGGTTGCGAATCAGCTTCTGATGATGCCCACATGCAGTTGGACAAGTAACCAGAAGCTTCTGTATATTTAAAAAAACAATCTCACAATCCTCATCTGCTACCACACTGATGTTCAGAACAGCACCAGGGCTTGCCGCATATGGTTCTCCAAAAAAATCACCAGCATGACATTTAGACAGAATATTCCGATGTCCCCAGAGATCCTCCTGAATAATAAGAACACAACCTGACAATACTAATCCCATTACCTGTGTAGAATCTGCTGCTCTGAAAATATAAGAATCCTTCTCTTTAGAAACTGTTACTGCCTCTACACAGTGCAATACAGATAATATCTCATTATCAGTAAGACCTTTAAAAAAAGGACTGTTTTTTAAAATAGGTAAATATTTTTTCAAAATCTCACCTCCTGTTGGAAATCAAACATACAAGTTGTATTTATTATAATATGATTCTACCAGAAACAAAAATAAAATTCTATTAATGGAGGGTAAAATGATAAGAAAAATTATACGTATTGATAAAGAAAAATGTAACGGATGTGGTGCATGTGCAACTGCCTGCCACGAAGGTGCCATTGATATTATAGACGGAAAAGCCGAACTGGTAAGAGAACATTTTTGTGACGGATTGGGGGATTGCCTCCCAGAATGTCCTACAGGAGCTATTTCATTTGAGGAAAGAGAAGCACCTGCATATGATGAAGATGCTGTAAAAGAAGCACAGAGTAAAATAGCTGCCCAAAACCATGCAATGTCACCTCACACCGGCTGTCCAGGATCTAAAATCATGCAGATACAGCGAACAAAAACGCCTGAGACCGCAAAACCATTTTCAGGTGCAGATTCGATATCACAACTTGAGAACTGGCCGGTACAGATCAAACTTGCACCTATCAGTGCACCATATTTTAATGGTGCAAAACTTCTGATAGCCGCCGATTGTACTGCTTACGCTTATGCTGGATTTCATCAGGATTTTATTCAGAATAAGGTAACACTAATAGGTTGTCCGAAATTAGACCAGGTTGATTATAGTGAGAAACTGGCTGCTATTATTCAGAATAACAACATTCAAAGTGTGACAATCGTAAGAATGGAAGTTCCATGCTGTGGTGGTCTGGAGATGGCAGTAAAAAATGCACTTCAAAATAGTGGAAAATTCATACCATGGCAGGTTGTAACAATAAGTATTGATGGAAAAATTATTGATTAATAAGGAGATTACTGGAATGAATAAAAAAATGTTTTGTTTTCAGTGTGAACAGACAGCCGGATGTACTGGCTGTACAGGAAATGCAGGTGTCTGTGGAAAAAATGCAGATACAGCCAAATTACAGGATGAGCTGACAGGTGCATTGATTGGTCTTGCAAGAGCTGTAGACAGTGCATCAGCTATTTCTAAAAGAACCGTACAAGTCATAATTGAAGGTCTGTTTACAACAGTTACAAATGTAAGTTTTGATAATGCAGCAATCGAAAATATGATACAAAAAGTCAGAGCTGAGAAAGAACGACTGGTCCCTGACTGCAGCAAATGTCAGTCACCATGTGGTAAAACAGGCGAATACGACATGCAGCAGATGTGGAATGCCGATAAAGATATCCGCTCTTTAAAATCTCTTATTCTTTTTGGTATTCGTGGAATGGCCGCCTATGCTTACCATGCAAATGTTCTGAATTATGAAGATGATGAAGTAAACCGATTCTTCTGCGAAGCATTATTTAAGATTGGTTACGAAGAAAGTATAGAAACACTGCTTCCTACAGTACTTAAAGTAGGCGAGATCAACCTTAGGTGTATGGCACTTCTTGATAAAGCAAATACAAACAGCTATGGAATGCCAGAGCCCACTGATGTTACACTTACCATCGAAAAAGGACCTTTTATTGTCGTGACAGGTCATGATCTTAAAGACCTGCAGCTTTTACTTGAACAGACAGAAGGAAAAGGAATCAACATATATACTCATGGTGAAATGCTCCCTGCCCATGCCTATCCACTCTTGAAAAAATTCCCACACTTAAAAGGAAATTTTGGAACTGCATGGCAGAATCAGCAGAAAGAGTTTGATCATCTTCCAGCTCCGATTCTTTACACTACCAACTGTCTGATGCCGCCAAAAAGCAGTTATGCTGACAGAGTATTTACAACAGAGGTGGTTGCTTTCCCTGGCGCTGTTCATATTGATGAGAAAAAAGATTTTACGCCAGTTATCAAAAAAGCACTTGAACTTGGTGGCTATAAAGAAAATCAGACATTAAAAGGTATCAATGGAGGTACCAAGGTGACAACAGGATTTGGTCATTCAGCTATACTGTCACATGCAAATACTATAGTAGATGCTGTAAAATCAGGTGCAATCAGCCATTTCTTCCTGGTTGCCGGATGTGATGGTGCTAAACCGGGCCGAAACTATTACACAGATTTTGTTAAACAAACTCCTTCTGACAGTATCATCCTCACCCTGGCATGTGGCAAATTCCGTTTCAATGATCTTAATCTTGGAGAAATCAATGGTCTGCCACGACTGATGGATATGGGGCAGTGTAACGATGCTTACGGGGCGATTCAGGTTGCTCTGGCACTTGCGGATGCATTTGGATGTACTGTAAATGAGCTTCCGCTCTCCTTCGTTCTTTCATGGTACGAACAGAAGGCAGTCTGCATTTTGTTGACGCTTCTGCACCTTGGTATCAAAAACATCCGTCTTGGTCCTTCTCTACCTGCGTTTTTGTCTCCTAATATTCTGAACCTTCTTGTGGAAAAATATGGCATAGCACCTATCACCACACCAGAAGAAGACATCAAAGCGCTGATAAATACTCGATAACACCAATAAAGCCGATACAGGAATAAAAACCCTGCCTCGGCTTTTTCTTTTGTCATTCTCCAGGACACAAAATATCCTCATTCTCATCATATTTTCTTCACTATTCCCACCTACACTATAGATAAGATGTAAGGGGCAGAAGATCAAAACATTGTTTATGCCTGCATAATAAAACTTTTAACTTTAGAATCCACCTGACATAGATATTGATATTAATGATATATGCATTAACGATATCTATCCGACAATATCTATATTAACTAAAGAAATAATGAATGAAAGGATGAATATATATGATTAATTTAAAAAAAGTAAACAAATCATGCGTAGCCGCAGTTATTCTTGCCATGTGTCTTATGACATCAGGCTGTGGTTCACAAAACTATACAACCAACAGCAAAAATACTGATACCACTGTAACTTCCAGCATTACTGCCCAGGATACCAATGTAACTCACGCAGATGATGCCGATAACTACAAAACTGAAATAACAGGAGAATTCAGCATTACATCAACTGATGGTTCTACAATAACACAGAATGATTCCGTATATACCATAACACAGGCTGGCGAATATACCGTTACCGGACTCTTATCAGAAGGACAGATTGTAGTTAATGCTGACGATAATGCCGAAATCACCATTATATTGAATGGTACATCCATCACATGTTCTAACGGTTCACCTATTTATATTAAAAATGCTGATAATGTAAAAATCAAATCTGAGGAAAACACTTATAACTGTATAGTTGATGCAAGAGCTGAAGCTGACGACAATTCAGACAATTCTTCCAGTGAAAATGGTAATGCTGCCATCTATGCAGCATGCGACCTTAAATTGGTTGGAAAAGGGGCATTATCAGTAACTGGCAACTATAACAATGGTATCCAGAGCAAAGATGACATTTCTATTAAAAATGTTACCATCAAGGTTAATGCTGTAAATAATGCTATAAAAGGAAACGATGAGGTAGCTATAGAATCTGGTGAAATAATAGCTATATCCAGAAAAGGCGATGGCATCAAAACATCAAACAGCAGTCTTTCAACCAAAGGAAAACAGAAAGGAAATGTAATAATATCTGGTGGAAATATTGATATATATGCTGCCTGTGACGGCATAGATGCTGCATATGGTGTAGATGTTTCAGGTGATGGAAATCTGAATATATATACAGATACTTATTCTGATTATTGTGAAGCCGTAGCTGCCGACACCTCCGGTTCTTCAGCCAGCAGCTCTGATTCTTCAATCAGCACCCCAGATTCATCAGCCAGCAACCCAGGTTCATCAGCCAGCAACCCAGGTTCATCAAATCAGAATCAAGGTTCATCATCTAAATCATCATCCAATGCAACTATGATGACATACATAACAACTGCCAATACAGACAACCAGAATAACAGCCGCGTGGGAACTCCACCCGATATGAACAATGCTCAGAACAATGGTAACATGGGCAATCCTCCTGATATGAACAATACTCAGAACAATGGTAACATGGGCAATCCTCCTGATATGAATAACAGTAGCAGCAATTCTGGCAATAATCCTGACATGAAAGGTAACTTCGGCGGTGGAAACAGAGCTGCTAATGGTATGCCTGGCAATAACAGCTCAGGAAATTCATCTAAAAAGTCTTACTCTACAAAGGGAATCAAAGCCGAGAGCGAGATAAATATATCTGGTGCAGCCATTAACATAAGTTCAACTGATGATGGTATTCATGCCAACTCAGATTCTGGTGTTCTTGAAACCGGCGAAGATGGCAAGGGTATAATATCTATATCAGGTGGAACTATCACAATCTCTACAGGTGATGATGGAATACATGCAGATAAAGAGCTTAATATAACTGATGGATATATAAATGTTTTAACATCCTACGAGGGTCTTGAGGCTATAACAATCAACATCAGTGGTGGACAAAGCTTTGTATATGCAGCTGATGATGGCATTAATGCATGTACCGGAGATGGCACATCTACTCCTCTTATTAATATAACTGGTGGATACGTTGATGTAACAACCGGTTCTGGCGATACAGATGGTATAGATTCTAACGGCAGCTACACACAGTCTGGCGGTATGGTTTTTGTGAAAGGTGGCAGTTCATCAGGTCAGGTATCTGGTTCTATTGATGTTGACGGAAATATTACTATAACTGGTGGAACATGTGTAGCTTTAGGCGGTATATGTGAAACTCCTGTAAATTCAGTTAATGCTTACGTATTCAGCTCTGTATCATTTAACGCAGGAAGCTACTCAGTAAAAGATTCCAGCGGTAATGAAATAATAAGCTTTACATTAAACAACAGTTACTCAAATAGCTGGATATGCACATCTGCTCTTACAACAAACACTGAATACACTCTTTACTGCGATGGTTCTTCATTAACAAACTGGACACAATCTGCAGGAACCATGGGTGCATCCAATGCCGGCAGCTTTGGCAGCAATCCTGGCGGTTTTAATGGTGGTGGACGTGGAGGTAACATGAATGGCGGAAAAAATATGAACGATAACAGAAATATAAATGGCAATAATACACCAAATAACAATAATGTACAATAACAATTGCAAACAATAGTTTGATTGAATTTTAGTTGGTGACGAACGGACGACAAATATAAGATACAGGCAGTCCTGTATCTTATATTTGTCTGGTTGTGGTGTAATTTACTTACTGATATTCAATTAAATCATCTGTCTGCTTTTAATATGTAATATGGTGTAAAGTCATACTCTAATGTATCTGGCTTTTCCACCTTCAAAACTTCCCATTTTGAAATGCATGGATGTGTTTTAGCATACATATCTTTTCTTTCAGCTTTCTCATATTTAAAGCCATGTGTTATCATGAAAATATTCCATCTTCTGTGTTCAATTCTTTCAAGCTCTTCTCTGTTATCTGTAAGAGAATATGCATGTTTTTCATAAATAATCCATTTTTTAATATCCTGATGCAATGATTGTGCTATACTTGATTCCCTGTCAAATATGCCCTTATTATGCCATACCTCATCTATTTCTTCTGATATTTTCTTATTCTCTTTAAGCTCTATTGAATCTTTCTTAAGACATTCCTCTATATCTTCAGATAACATAAACTTATCATCCACAACAATATTTTTATCTGCTTTATATCTGCTTATTATTTCATACAACATATTGTATCTATGATTAAATATCTTTGCATCATTTACAATATCACGATTAGTTATAGAAGCATATGAAAAAATATCTTTATTCTTGTTTATTGTAAATAGATTCTTCTCACCATAAATATTAGCAAAATCATTGTTTTCCTTAGCCCTGACAACTATAGGAATATTAATACAGCTATCACCCTTATTGTATAACAGCTGCTTCAATTCAATAAGTGTATTAGACATTAAATGTGTATCACTCATTGCCACAATAAGATATGTAAATAATTTGTCGTCATTACATCTTTTAAAAATACTGTTAAACTGTAATGTCCTTGCATCCGTATTAAAAAATCTTAAACATACCTTTCCATCTATACCAAATTGATCTGGTATTGTATCAAATGGAAATTTCAATTCATAATATTCAATACTTTTACCTTCATATATATCTTCTTTTATGAACTTCAATCCCTTCAGGACATCAACTGAAAAATTCTTCATGAAACTTCCTATTATTGATTCCATATCCTTATCAAATACATCTATACATATAGTAGACTCTGCTGATAAAACCGACATATTAAGTCCTTGTATTAATGCACTCTGGCCAAAATCACCAAATCCAATGATTCCTATATGAACATCATAATCATCACCCTTATTAGCTGTATATACAGGATGTTCTTTATACATTTTATTGACAGCCATTTTATTAACATCTACTATGTCAAGATCAAAAGTTCTTGTATCTATTTTATCATAATACTGTCTTATCAGTTCTGCCATTGAATTGTCATTGCAGCACAGATGAATCTGCAGATAATCTTTATTTTCAGATGCATTTATATTTTTTTCAAAGCTCTTTGTAAATGCATTTAAACATTCAATATTTTCTATTGAATTATCATCACACAGAAAAACATCACTGAATTTACACATATCAAGCATTTTTATTACACTTTCCATATGCATATCCTGATACTTCTGCACAAATTTTACACCTTTGTTTATATATTTAAGCTTCTTATCATCAGAAAGTATGGTGCTTTCAACCACTGTAACACGACAATCTTTAGTCAATGCATCTATAAGAGGAAACTTATATTTTCCTTCACCAATAACCAATACGCGCTTTTTATTTCTCTGGCTAAACAGTCCTCTGACATAGCTGGCTGGTTTTCTGATAAGAACGGTTAATGCACCTATTGTACAGAACGGTGCAACAATAACAGCAATACAATACACATATGTTATTATTCCACTTAATATGCCACCACCTGTTGCCTGCATATACGCAATAGCTTCTTTCTGCTTTATATCCGGATCTATCTTATACGCTTTAATTGCATTCTGTATGTTTAATGTTACTTTAAGAAACGGATTATCTACATTATGGTAGAAAAATATACCTTCAATCACACATATAATAAATACTGCAAGTGCCGTATACCATAGATAATCTTTGTATTTATTTCGCTTCATATTAATCTCCATTTCTGTGCATGAAAATCAACATTTTCATACTCTCTCCTTAGTTTTAAAAATCAAAAAATCATTTTTAATTATATTAATTATGAGTAGCCTTTATCTGTATTAGCAGTAATATCGCTTACAACTTCCTCTCCGCATACATCTTTTATTGTGCTGACTATATCATTTATTGTAACGCCAACACCATACACATTGTCATTAGCATTAACATAACCAAGAACCTCTCTACACATAGTTGCACATAACTCTTTGTATATGCATCATCTATAAACGCAACAACTCCACGACAATTACCCGACTCCATATTCTCTGGAAACTGATCTGTCCATAATGGATTATGTCCACTAAAATCTCCATCGAAATATACATTCAATCCATGTTCTTTTACCAACTTATATACAATATCCCCTAATACAGTTTTCTAATCAGCACTCTTATAACTTATAAAAACATATGGCTTGCTGTTAATCCCATTTTTATCTTCTCCTTATAATACACTCGTATTTTATATTAAAAGTCCCCACTAATAAGATACTTTTTGTGTTCCTATTCTTCAATCAGTAGTAACTCTTTTCAAATTTCACCTTGCATATGTCATTTCTTCATTTCCCTTATCGTAATCAAACCTACCATCATTCTTTTCTTCTATCGCCTTAATAATATGATAAGTGTATTCGTTATAAGGCGTTGGTATTCCAAATTCTTCTCCCATACGCATAAGTGCACCGGAAAACATATCTATCTCGGTATGTCTTTTAGCATCTATATCCTGAAGTGTAGAGTATCTTGCTGTTGGCGGCACTGCACTTCCACGTGACGATGAATTATCAATAACACTTAAATCTATTCCTTTTGCCTTAGCTATTGTTTCAAGCTCATGTCTTAAACCATCGCTTATAGCCTTCATATGTTCACTATCCCTGTAACATCCGACACCTGCACCAAGTACTGCCTGTGGAAGATTATTACTTACATTAAGTCTGAACTTACTCCACATTTCTTCTTTTATATGCTCTGTCACTCTGTAGTTAAGCCTGCTGGCTGCAAAAAGCTCATCTATCAACTTTATCCTGTCACTCACAAGTGTCTGTTCTGATATTTTGTCTGATGCAGATACCTTATCTGCTGTTTCCCCAAAAATAATTCCTATTGTTGTATCAGGATTAAAGTAATATCCCCTACCATCTCTATGAGAGGCAACCTTTATAAGTGAATATACAATATGTGACATGCCTATCCTGTCTGCAATGATATCTTCACTGTCAACACCATTCATAAGACTCATAACTATAGTGTTTTCTCCAATAGCTGTAGCAATGTTGTCAAGTGCTCCTTTTAAAGCTCCATACTTTAACGAAACTATCAAAAGGTCAACGCCTGTATTATGCGCTTCTTCGGGTGTCCACACCTCTGGTCTGTATACTTCATCGTTTATAAGACAACCTTCTTTTCTCAGCCTTTCTTGACGTTCTCCCTGTGCTATTAGCCCCAGCCTTACATCCTTTAAGCCTGCAAGTCCCCATATAACATATGAACCTACAGCTCCTGCTCCTAATATAGCAACGGTCTTTATCTTCATGATGTTCTCTTTCCTCTTTTCTATAAAATATATTTCTAGTTATACTTATGGATACATTTCTGAATATACTTGGCCATATACTTATATTTCTTACACCAAAAATATCTTATTCATATTTATTATATTTGCAATCTGCTGCTTTATCAACCTATTATTTCATACTATTATTTTCAATACTGTTATTCATATCCTATTTTATTTTTTACCTATTGTTCACACTATTATTTTACCAAAAAAGCGGATGTCTGAATAACAAACATCCGCTTATATTTTATAACTGATATGATGTAAACGTCATAAGACAAAAAGTCTTTCTTAACCTACATGATAAGATTTTTTAACGCTTACTTAGTATGCAACTCCATTAGATACTTCAACATAGTAAATATTAACTCCGCCATTCTCGGATATAAGATAATATTCACCTGCAACTGGCACTCTGAATGAAACTGACTTAAGTGAATTTCCTGGAATCTTTGATGTAGATGTAATATCCTTTCCATTCTTATCAACTATCTTAATAAGTCTTGATTCATCTGTGCTTGAGCTTGTTGCATATACCTTCACCTTAGCTTCTCCAGCTGTTTTAAACGCAATAGCTCTTCCACTTGTACTGCCTTTACCAGAAAGCTTGATTCTTCTTGTAAAGTCTATTCCTTTATATTCCTTGCTGCTCTTATCTACTGTAACTGTTGCTTTGCTTCCAGCAACAATCTTAAAGCCATCAACAGTAAGTGTTGATTTTAACTTTCCTGTATTTACATCATTAGCATTTAGAACAAGCTTGGTACCGCTTACAGTCGAATCTGTCTTTGATTCTGTAGCTTTAGTTGCTTCTGTTGTTTTTTCTGTTGCCTTTGTTGCTTCTGTTGTTTTCTCTGTTGCCTTTGTTGTTTCTGTTGTTTTTTCTGTTGGCTTTGTTGTTTCTGTTGTTTTTTCTGTTGCTTTTGTTGTTTTCTCTGTTGGCTTTACTTCACCAGATGTCTTGCCTGTAACACTTATAACCTGATTAGCTACACCAAAATGTGCTCCAAGTGTTGAATAACTTCCCTGTGTTTCGTAAAGTCCCTTCATATTAATAGTTCCATCAGAATTTCTTAACTGCTTGTCTACATTACCATTAAGATTGATAAAATCAACAGCATTTTTAAACATTCCTGATACATTAGATGGATTATCAACTACTGTACCCTTCTTGTCGCCACTAACAACTGGTATTGGTAATAATCCTGATAATCTGTAATACTTACCTGTATTATAGTATATAGAATCACTCATATTACCTGTAAATTTATCTGAGTCTATAGCATTTGCTGAAACAAGACCTACGTACACTGCCTTATTTGATGCTCTGTAGCATAAGAAGTTGCCCTTCTTTGCTGACTTACCATTGCCCCATGCTGTGGCATTCATGATTGTAAGACCTGATGGATTGTTGTTGTCAGTGAATCCTGTTGCCCCATTGTTAAACGAGAGACAGTTAAGTACAACATGAGGCGTACCTACACCTGAACCACCGAGCTTAAAGCCATTCATATCTCCGTTAGCATAATGAACTCCGTTAGATAATGTTCCATTGCCGAATGAAACACAGTTTCTTATAGTTATCACACCGATAGGACCTGTAGCTGACTTAGCGAAAAGATCCCATCCATCATCAGAGTTGCAATATGATATACATCCATCAAATACATTGCCTTCGCCGCATGTAAGCTTTGCTGCAAAACCATCTGCATTTTCACCTGTACCACCCTGGTCTGGATAATCACAGTTATCAAATGCTGTACAGTTGATTATAAGGTTGTTTGATGGCCATAAATCTTTAGTTGCTGCTGTTGTGTCATATCTTGATATCTGAAGTCCTGAATCTCTGTTTGCTTCGAATACACATTTTTCAAATATGTTGTTGTTACCAGCAAGTAACACGCCGTTATCACCAGCTTCATAGAAGTTGATTCCCTCAAAATACCAGTAATCTCCATCTACAACAACACCTCTGTTTGCGCCATTAAGTGTCTGTGCTGAGAAATCAAACTTAACCTCTGCACCATCAGCTGCTTTTACAACTATATAAGCGCCGCTTTTTCCATTCATGGCATTATTAATAACTATCGTATCTGTAAACTTGTAAGTTCCAGCCTTAACTATGATAACATCTCCTGCCTTAGCACTGCTTATAGCTGTAAGAATATCAGATGCTGACGAAACATACTTTGCATTCTTAAAATCTGAATCCTTCTTTGTACTTAAATCTGTATATACACCTGAATATGAGAGACTTGTCTTATCATAACTGTTTTTAGTATCTGAACCTGCACCTGTAGTTTCCTTCTCAGTTACCTTTGTTGCTTCTGTAGCTTTAGATGTAGTAGCCTTCTCTGTAGTCTTAGTTTCTTTTTCTGTTGCCTTAGATGTAGTAGCCTTTTCTGTAGTCTTAGTTTCTTTTTCTGTTGCCTTTGTTGTTTCATCTGTAGAAGGCTCTGGAGTTACTATGTTGGCATTAGTTCCACCAACAGCCACAAGCTCTGTGTTTTTATAATTCGTAACAGCTGCTTTTAAATCCTTATCTACAGCATAAGCTGTGTCGTCTTCATCACTGAACTTCCAGTCAATAACACCACCGCCAAGGCTTCCTGCTCCCTTAGAAGATGTAACAAGTGCTGGAACATCCTTTGCTGCTACAAGGCTTCCTGCCTTTACTCCAAGATCCTTAGTTGTATCAAAGTTATCGTATGTTGTGCCACCAGCTACTGTCTTGTATGATGATGGTACCTTTTCACCTGCAGAAGCAGCCAGATATGCATCGAATGTTGCTGCATTGGCAGCTTCACCTGTAACTGATGCTGCATTAGCATATATGATACCTGTTGCTCCAACTATTTCGTTGCCATAAGCTTTTATGATGCCGCCGTTCTCACCTGAGAATGTGCCTTCGCCTAAAGCATCAGAACCCTGATTAGATGAAAGCATAGGATACTTGCAGTTTCTGAAGTAGTTGTTCTCTACATATACAGAAGAACCCATAGTTGAACCTACACCATACTTTGCGTTACCATCATAATAATTGTTATACATATGTACTGACATAGTTCTTACTCTGGCATGTCTTGAGTCTGAATGATCAAACCAGTTATGATGATAAGTAATGTAGTTAGGACCACTCTCGCTCTTCATACCACACAATGAACATTTACCTGAATCATAGAAATGTACATATGAAACTGTTATATACTGTGAATTACCCTTTATATCTATAGATCCATCACCTTTAGCCTGGTCAGCATCCCCACCAACCTTGCCATAGTAAAGGTCTACGTTATGTATCCATACGTTGCAGTTAGCTGTATCTAGTGAGATACCATCATCCATAAAGTTAAGTATTGAGAGGTTTCTCATTTCTACATTACCTGCATTTCTTAAAAGGAAACCGAAGCCGCTTATGCTTGCGTCCTCGCCAACTCCTTCAAATGTCATGTTAATATTAGAATAAGCACTTGCTCCTTTTATCTGCACACCCTCAGATGAGCTTGAAAACTTATCCATACCCGAATCTGTAAGACATCCTATTACTCTTACATCAAGTGCCCTTGTTTCTACACCCTTACTGGCACTCTTTGTATATGCATCAATAATTGTCTGGAGTCCAGTGTACTCCTTCTCGCCCTTTCCTTCCATAATGCCTGCTTTTACAGTTTTAGCATTATCATTAGTTACATAAAGAACGATTGAATCACTCTTAAGTGTTCCATCTTCGTTATATGCTCCTGAACCTGTCTTGTATCTTGATTCAGAAGAAAATGCAAAGCCTGATCTGTCATATGAGCTTACCTTAAGAACATCTGTAACCTTAGCCTTAGCTGTTACTTCTTTTCCATTCTTTACTGGTACTACCCTGATAACATAGTCTCCTGCCGAAAGACCCATGGCATCTACCCTGTAGTAACTCTTGTACCTTCTTATAAGTTCATTGTCGATTCTTGCATATGCTGAATCTGACTGTGAAGCCTTTTTGATATATGCTGTATATCCATCGGCTTCCTTGTCAATAGACCACTCAGCGTAAGCTGATTCAAGCCAGCCCTGCGCTGTTCCATTGAACTGTACTGTTCCAACCTCTGCCTTTGCGGTAGATATTGTAGTTGGAATAATGACACTTACAACCATCAATGCTGCAAGTATCCATGCCCATCCTTTGCGGGCACCCTTGCTAATGTTAGCTTTCATGTTTTACCTCCTCATGCACATGTTTGTGCAATATGCTTTAGCACATAATGTCTTACTTGCTAATATTAGCAATATTACACAAAAAAGTACATAGGATAACATAGTAAATTAGTACCATTTATTAAAATTCTGTTTCATATTTATTAAAAGATTGCTTCCATATAAATATATTCTATATTGTTGTTTAATTGAATATTAGTTGGTGACGA
>ULPI01011338.1_pt1 | contig 14784 bp, 31 predicted proteins | sample 1953381 | NCBI WGS metagenome assembly ULPI01 (sample SAMEA4835626, study PRJEB28245) | human gut metagenome | biome: gut microbiome; material: fecal sample | place: Denmark | collected 2008
GTTGAAATGGTAATAGTGCATGTACGGTCTATCCTCTATCATTTCCGAAAGCTCGGCCGCGGGAACCGTATCCCTGAACTGTACCGCCGCATGATTGATAAACTCCGTATAAAATTCCTGTGTCGGAAGTCCGCCGTTCGTCGTCCCTATCAGTTTACAGTCACGGCTGAACGCTCGGCCGAGACACTCCCGAATACAATCGATATGAAGCACGGACAATTCTTCCAGCCATAAGCCGTTCGGATTTGCGCCGAGAACCTTTGACCACGCGCCTCGGTCGTCTGCCCCCAAAAGATAAACATATTTATCCCCATAAAGCCCGTGAAAGAGAAATTGCAGGCCTCCGTCTTTCCCGCTGACATACGGCTCCCGCATGAAATCGTACATATTGTAAAAGCTGTCTTTGTTTTGCAGGATATTTCTCGCACCCGTCCCGCGGTCTTTGAAAATCATGAAAAACTGCGTATCGTCTGCCGGAGCGTTCATCAGCCAATCCATGAACTTATGTCCCGCGACGAGCGTCTTGGAACACCCCGTCGCTCCCGTTAAAAACAAAATGCGAGCTTCGTCGTTCATGACTGCCCGCATTTTATCCGTCCAGATAATTTCGTTTAATTTCATTTTCCTTTCTTTACGCTTTCCAGATACTCCCGCATGAGTTCCTTGTTTTCGTTCGTGACGCTTGCCTCCACCTTATCTGTCGGCTTCTCTCCGCTCGTATCCCGAAGCGCTTCAAAGGCCCTTGTATCGCCCTCTAACGCACGCTTTATCTGTGCCGCTACAATGTCCTCTAACATTGTGCTTCCGCGCTCTGTGGACGTTTTTAACGCCGCCAGAACAGCTTGTTGAAACTGTTTCTTCTCCCGCCGTGCTTCTCCGCTCGCCTTCCCGCCGCGTTTGCCTTTTTCTCTCGCTTCTTCCTCGCTTCGCACCGGTTTCAGATTCTTTTCGTTCATTCCGTCTCACCGCCTTTTTTCACATGAAAAAAGCACCCTTAAAAGGTGCTTTACTTTTTATTTTTTATAAATCAAATATCCCATATTATTGGTATCGACAAGTTCGATGTACCCGTCCTTATCCAATTCTTCCAAAACGGAAACCAATCCGTCAAAATCAAATCCCCATTTTGTATAGTCGATTTCAACGCCTTCAAAAGTTTCTTTTTCGACATACCCGAACGCAAACCCTATAATTCCCAGTTCTTCATTTTCCGCTTTGGAAAAATAAGGCTCAATACAGTTCCATAATTCTTTCTTGTTCATTATTTTCTCCTATAACTAATTTACTTCTATTCAGAACAACAATATTCTTTTCAGGACTTATCATAGGAATATATGCGTCATAACCTTTCAATGCGCAATACGTTCCAAAAGATATTACGTGCTGCATTTTCCATAAACGTTCTTTTTCTGTTTGAGTATGTTCGGCTGTCGTTCTATGCTTATCACTAAATCGATTAAATTCTTTCCTTACTTCTTTTCCCGCTATTTTCATATCCGCCGGCATAACAGCGCTCACAACCACGGCAGAACCCTTTGTATATACTCTCGCCTCATTCGTATCTTTTGACATATATACGCCGTTACCGCCCAAGCCTATTCCTACATACATTTCACCGTTATAAAACTGTTCGGCATATTCTTTTGCTCTTTCTCCGTTTAACCCTCGAAACATTATTGTTCCCTTTGATAAAACTTTTGTAAGTTCTTTTTTATCAACTTTTTTTGGGGGATTAGAAAATCCTTTAAGATCTAAAATCTTCTTTAAGTTTTTATCTCCTCCCCCCTTTTCCGGTCTTTCGTAGGTTTTTGACAAACTTTCAAAGACTTTATCCATTTCACTATCAGAGAGCGGAATTCCGTCAATAATTTTTTTATCTATTTCACTATCAAAAACAATCTTATTCGGCCCTATTCCCAATTCTTTAAGCCGCTTTATTTCCGCTTCCGTCGGCTCATGCTCTCCGCCCATTCCGTCCGAAGAATACTTTTCCTCCGCATTCTGTTGCGTCACGCCTTTCTCGTTCAGCGCGTCCCACACCTCTTTCGGAGACATCCCTTTCGTATCAATTCCGTATTTCTTCGCAAGTCCGTATGCGATTCTGTTATCCGCCATAATTATACCGCCTTTTCTCCCGTCCGTCAACAAAAAAAGACGATACTTTTCGGTATCGCCCTCTTTTTCCATGATACCATTATATCATAGATTTTAACGAATTTACTCCAAACTTTTTGGAGTAATTAAAACAACTGATATTCCTCTGCAATAATTTCCGCCGTAAAGAATATTTCCTCCGTCCAATATGCCGATGTACTTTCCGCTATATGAGACTGTATAGCCGCTTTACGGAAGCTCAATCTTCTAAGCCAACGATTATAAATATAACTTGCCTTTCCCTCACCTCCGTGTTTCTTATCCTCAATTTTATAGTGTTCTATCGTCCTTTTAACAATCTCTACCTGTTTTTCGAGAGTGTCCTTTTTGTCTATGTATCTTAATACCGTTTTCTCCGTTCCGTTTGAATGGTCTGAAACGACAGAAGGGCGGGAGTAATCTACCCCGCCCAAACCCGGTATATTCAGCATTTCCAACCGCCTCTTGTTATTCACATAATCCCGAAATGCTCGCTTTATGTATTCCCGCTTCTCCTCTATCGTCATACCCTTTTCCTTCCTTTCAGCTTCTTCTTTTCTGTCCCGAACCTCTTGCAATCTTTCTTCCCACACTCCGATAACGGACAATTAAGACAAATATCCACTTCTGATTTCGGTGTATATACTTCATGCGCCGTTCCTTTCTTTAACCCTTTCATTTTATCCCTCCAACAATTCGGGATTGTCGTGTATATTCCCGATGACTTCAATATTTGACATTTCGCTGATAAACCAATAAAATCCGTGGTCATCTACTACCTCAAACGCACAATCGCTCGGATAATATTCGATATATCCTCGTTCTGAATTGCTTCTGATAAAATCCCCCTCGAAAATCTTCTTCCCGTTCTTATCAGGCAAGCCTGTATACTGCCCAACGGTTTCAGAAATAACTTCTCGCCAACATCCCTCATACCAAAGAAATGTTCCGCTATAATTTGTCTGCATAATACTATTACTTGTAATCCACTCGCCGTTATCTACCCGCTTTCCTTTAAATAATATCTCTCTCATATTTGCTCCTCCGACAGCTCTTTTTCGGCTTGTTCTATAAAGAATTTGTGAACTCCTAAGTCGCTCACTATCGCCTGTTGCGATATACCTTCGTGCTGCTTACCATTCAAAGCCAATATATAAGCTGTTTCACACAATTTCAAAGCTTTTTCCGCAACTTCCGCTCGGTGTTTGAGTTCCGCATTTTCCTTCCGCAGTTCTTCTATATATTGAGCAGCATATCGTTCTATTTTACCCCCATGCCGCAGAATATCTGCAACCTTCTCGTTCATTTCAGGATATGTTTTCATTTCTCTACCTCCGCACAAAGAAATCCATACTCATAAAATATCTCTTCAAGTGTTTTAGTGGAACTATTCAGACGTTGCTTTAATCCCCTTGCCTCTTTCGGCGGGAAAGCAAGAATTATCTCCTTGTCAAATAAACCCAACTCCTCACGCCAAAATTGCGTTAACGTTTTAATGTCCAACCCCTGCGAGATAATTATCTTGTTCTCAAAATAAGCTATCGTCGGTCTTAATAGACCGTATTGTTTAATTTTAATCGTTTTCACCGCACACCTCCACTCCGTATTCTTTCGCATATTTCTTTATATGATTTTCAAACTGTTCGACAAGATTTTCCGCTACTTCTTTCACTGTTGAACATTTACAAGAATATACTCCGTTTTTTATTAAGCCTTCCGCAAATTCTTGTACCGTTTCTTTATCATGGACTTCGATAGACCGAATGGGACAAATTGTTTCGTGCCATTCAATACACATTTCTAAGGGTACTTTATTAATGGGACAGAAATATACCCCTTCAATTCCCGCGCTTTTTCTAAATTTACAATCAATACAGTGATTCGTTATTTCCGAACTACTCATATAAATTTCTTCCATTCTTCTTCTCCGTTTCACGGTCCTATATTCTTTTCATTGCTTTTTCTCTAAGGTCTGAAAAGGTTAATTTAGATTCAGTAACATTAATTCTCATTTTTGTTATGGCGCAAGTAATAGCCGATTCTTCGGTGTTTTTATATAATTTGTCCATTAAACTGCTATATTCATATGTCCCCACAATTTGCAATCCGCTTTCCAAATCTGTAACACACCAATAACAACCTGTTAATTTCCCGTCGATTTTTCGCGCTCGTTGCCTATGCGTAAACACTTCAACTTTTTCTCCGTTTGGTAACGATATAACATACTTCTTGCCTTTTACACTAATAAGCTTGTCTTTCGATAATCTAATCTTAAACTTCTCTTTCTCCATGTTAGTCCTCCAAGTCAAACAAGGTTTCTTTTCCTACTTCCCGTTCATGTGCGCGAACGGGTTTCGGTTTGCCTTGCATGTTTACTCTTTCTCACAAAACTGAACTTTTCCTTTTTATTTATTCCAACCCGCACACGGTCGTTTGCATGTTATTCGCTTTTTCCTTCATTCAGTAACAAAGCATTATTCGTAAACAGTTTATACACCGTTTCTCCCTCTCTATTAAGCATATACGGAAGAAAGATTTCGTCCATTGTTACCATCTCACTTTCCAAAATAGCCATTTGCGCTTCCACCCAATCTTTCACTATTCGCCATGCGACTCGTTCCGCTTGTTCATAATCACATTTTACTTTCTGTTTCAATAAAACCTTTTGCACTGCTTCCACATTCGCCGGCAAGCGAATCGCTTGAATCCCTATCGGCGTGGGTATAGTAAACGATACCGCCGCCACCCTTCCTTCGTCGTCATAATCCTGCATAATCTGCCTTGCCCCATGCTTCACTAACATTCCTTGTATTTGTCCTAAGGTCGTAAATATATCTATCTTTGTCGTATAGTTTAATAATGGCATTTTTTATTCTCCTAATATTTCTATCTCCACTTCTACCCGCGCAGAGTCTCCATATTCTTTCTTTACCGTCAGCCCTACGACCTGTGAATCGTCATAGTAAGCTACTCCGTTCAATGCGTCTAAAATCGCTTTCGCTATGTTATCCGAATCGGGTTTTTTGCAAGGCCTTATTTTGCCCTCTGTTGCGCTTTTTCGCATTGCCTTGGAGAATGACACGGGAATATCGTATATCGCTCTCACAGATACGTTTAACGGCGTTTTATCGTAATATGTACCTCCAGCCGCTTTATAACTCCACCTCACGAGATTTTCATAGTCGACCGTGTTCTGCGGCGTCATGCTTTGCATTTTTCCCCTTTGTCGGTTATAAAACGTCCTCGCACGCGCCTTTCCTTGCGGTTTTCCTTCAACGATAAATTTCATCTCCACAACCTCCGCGCTTCCTCTTGTCTCTCCATTCGGTATTCCGCATACACCATGCTTTCTCCGTTCCTCGATTTCCCTACCCGCAAATACGTCTTTATCGGATATCCTTGCTTCTTCAACTCGTATATCCTCGCTCCCAATCTCATGATTCCGTATTTCTCCATTGCTTCTCGGCTCGTAATTCCTATTTCTTTCATCAGGTGCCTCAACACCTCTTCATTCTGCGTCATCTCTCACCCCTTAAAATTCCATTTGTTGCAGTCGCGTCATACGTCTGCTTCTTCCCGTCACTAACAGCAACGCCTGTCTTTCTATCAATCGGTCACATATTCGTTTCGGCAACTCTCCGTTTACCGCCATGTCCTCTATCGACTGATTACTCGTGATTACTATCGGACGATGGTTATCGTATCGACGGCAAATTATGTCCGAGAACTTATCCAAAGCAAAACTCCCGCTCTCTGTTTTTCTTACGAGTTTTGTTCCTCCTACATCGTCGATTATCAGGCAATCACACAATTCCAGAGCCCTTAAATACCCCTGTTCCGTTTCCGACGTCGTGCTTTTATACGTCGCTTTTATCGACGAGAGGATTCTTTCCAGCGTCGTGAATATACACGTTTTCAAATACTCGTTTTCCAGCTTGTTGAGTATACATGCCGCAAGATATGTTTTCCCAATTCCCGAAGCTCCGTACAGCCAAATCCCGTGGCCTGTATTTTGTACCTTGTCAAAGTTATCGCAGAATCTCTCACACCTCTCTGCACTTTCCAAATATTCTCGGCTTGCCCCTTGCATATCCAATCGAGAAAATTCGGCTCGCCGATATGTATCTCCCAACTCGTTGAAATTCAGTTTCTTGTACTGTTTTACGCAGTATGCACGCTCTTCACGTTCCTTTTGCGCTTTTATGTTTCTATACTCGCATTCGCACATGCAGTTCAAAAACACGCCTCTTTCCGGATCGTCAAATGATTTCACTTTCCGACAGCTCTTACAGTAAATCTCCCCGCCCTGCATAAACTCCTTTGCCGGATTTATCTTCGATAACGCCATTTCCCTCTTTTCGGCATACTCTTTTGCGCTATGTAAAAACACTTTATCAAGGATTTCTCCTATCGGCGTCAATCCCGCTGCTCTTTGCATTTCCTACCTCCCTCGGTCTCCGTATTCCGCTCGAAATTCCGCGCGCCGTTTTGCCTGCTCCGGCGTATCTCCGTTTTCGTCTATCACTTCTCTCTTTTTTCCTCGGTCAAAATCCCGATAGCCTCCTCCCGCTATCTTCCGATAGTTTTGACAGACCCATGAAAACGATTTTGTCTTTTGAAGAAATTCACTTTCATCGAATCTTCTCCTTAGAAGTTCAAAGTCTATTTCCGCATAGTCTCCCGCCGAATAGTTGTCTACTTGCAATGGATATCTTTCAAAAAATTCCTTCTGCGCCTCTGAACGTACGTCCCTCTTTTCTTCTTCCCTTTCCCCTATGTCCCTTTTCTCTTCTTGTTCGTTCTTCTTATTCTTGTTCTTATATTCTCTTTCTTGTTCTATTTCTTCTTTCTTATTCTTTGAATGTCGAATTTCAGATTCCATTTCATTCGATTCTTTTTCCATTTCGTTTCCATTTCGTTCCATTTCGTTTCCATTCGTTTCCGATTCCGAAATAGCTGATTCTTCCACTTTCGACCTGTTTATTCCATTTTGACGGGATTTATCCAGCGACGGTTTTATCAGATTAAACGCCAATCGACAAACTCCTTTCAGCGACGGTTCTTTTCCCTCAAACATATACGCAAAAATTGCGTTATACAATTTTCCTTGTTCTTCTTCTGTCAATCCATTCTCCGGATCGTTTATTGCATCGTAATAGTTTTTGAAAAACGTGAAGCCATTGACTCCTTTCATCTTTTACCTCTTTAATCCGTATATTTTCAGGATTGTTTTATCTGCCTCTATACCGCCGTCAAGATGGTACTTTTCCATAAACTTGGATTTTCCGAGCGTATGTATTTCTGTATGATGTTCCCGGCAAAGACTTATTACTTCTCGGCCGATATGCTGCACGTCGTTCCGATCGTTCCCCATGCCTATCGCGTCGATATGATGCAAGTCCGCGCGCTTCCCGCACACCACGCATTTCTTATGAATCAGACACGCATAGGTGTAGTCCTTGATGTCATCCACGTAGTCCAAAAGCGGAAATTTCAACGGAATATCGTTATCGATGATGAATCTTACAAGATACCTTTGGAATTCCGCCACAAGGCTCATAGGCGCGTTTGAAAGACTGAAAATCTTGTCCGCAAGTGTTTCCACGTGGTTTTGCCAAAAATCCAATTTTAACGCCGTTTTCGTCCCCTCCGCCGTCTCTCCGCTCCATTTCGCTATCGCATTGATTAGCGCATAGCACATCCGACGCTGTTTATCGGAGAGCGGACGACTGTCTATATAGTCGATATACGCTTCCTTCACCTTTCTATGCGTAAAAATATAGGTATCTATCGGAGCCTGTATTATCGCATTTCCCTCCGCGTTTATATCGATTATTTTTCCTTTTATCATTCTTTCTCCTTAAAACGGTAAATCGTCATCATCTGTTTTTTCTAACTCTGAACGATACTTTTCCATTTCTTCATTGTTTCTTTTCTTCATTCTTTCAAGCGTCTCGCGAACCTTTTGTGTCGTTTCTTCGTCCCATTCAGCGTATGGAACTTTCAACTTCTTTTCTAATGCCGCAATCGTTGCTTCTGCCTTCTTTACTCCGTAGACCTGTACAAGCTCGCTTTTCGTCAATTTCCATTCTTCCGTCTTGGCCGTCTGTTTTGCTTTCGTCGCTTCCTTGGGTGCCGTCTGTCCGTTATTTGTCGTGTCGCTGTCTTTCGTATCGTCTATCGCAAATAATCCGTTTAATGCGTATTTCCTTGCATATGAAGAACTCGCTCCCGTTACCTGACTTCCGTCCATTCCCTTCTTTTCCGCTTCTTCCCGTGCGTATGCCGTATTTTCTACCACTCCTTCACTTTCAAGGTCTATCAGCCGTGCTGTGGACTTTATGTAATATCTTTCCCCAATTTGGATTACCTCGTCTCCCATTACGCTTACTGCCTTGTATTTGGCGCATAACGGTTTGACAGCCTCCAATATATCTTCACAATTCCGATAGTTATATTTCCCGAATGAGTTATATTGACTTTTCGGTGCTTTTAATTCTGTTTGTATCGATAACAACTTCTCGTATATCGTCATTATTCTGCCCTCCTGACGCTGTTTATTTGCGGGTTATATCTTTCCTCTATCCTCGCGCCTTCCACGCTCTTGCCCGCTTTTAACGCGTTTTTTACAGCCGTTAAATCTATTCCTTCCGTGACCTTCTCTACCCAGTAATCTTTCGGCACTTTTGCTTCGTCCTCCACGACTACCGCTTCGCTCTTTCGGAACGTCACTTTCGCTCTTACTGTCTCAAACCTTTGCCCTTGTAATACATGCGAAAGATACCCTTTCAGGCTTTCCTGTTTCTTTTCCGCCGCTTTTCTCCGCGTTTTGAAGATTTCTTCCTGCCTTTTCAAGCCTTCTATCTCGTTCTCCGTATTCTCGATTAAAAACACTATGTTTTCGATTTTCTTGTCACGCTCCATTTGAAGCATGTCGAGTTTCTCATAATCAAGAATTTCTCCCGTCTCTTCATCGACACACTCCTCTATCCCGCGCTCGATTTCATATATCGTCATTAGCCTTCCCTCCGACAGATTTCTTCCAGCGCGGATTTTTCCGCGCTTTCCAATCGCTTCAAACGGATATACTCCCACAACGTCAACCCGCGGTGCCGATGTAAATCTTCCATGACTTCTTTTATGTCTCCCGTCAGCTTCACGCTTGTTTCTTTCGCCTCTTCCGTCATTGTGCCTTTCTCCTCGCTCTTAATATCGCGTTTGCCGCTTCCCGTCCGTATGCTACATAACTGTCGATACATTCTTCGCAGAGTATATACGGTTCTTTTCCGTACAGCTTCGGCATTACGTAACAATTATCGTCTGCATAAATCGCCTTATTGCACTCCGAACAGTGGCAGGCGGGGACTTCTCTTTCCCATGTCTCTCCCGTTTCCTCGTCCTCTACCTTCTCCCAAAACTTCAACATTCCGTTTTCTATATTGTCGTTATGTAACATTTTAATTGCCCTCCCTTGAAATCCTTTCAATCTCTTGTGCTATGATATACCTTGACGCTTGTCTCGCCCTCTCTTTTACGTTCTGAGAGACTTTCTTCGCTTTCTCGTCTATTCCTTCAAAGTATTCCGCTATCGCTTCCACAGCCGCAGGAAAACTCTCATATCCGACAGGCGCTCTGTTTAACGACGGATAGTCTCTGTTCTTTATCTCCACTATCACCGCACCGTTTTCCAAATCCTGTCTGAATTTGATTTGAAACGTCCCGAACGGGTCTCGGCTGATGTCTTTCTCTGCCACCAACTTTCCGTTCTCATACGTCCACCACATTCTTTTGCTACTAAATTTCTCCATGTCGATACGCTTTTGACTTCTCATTTCTTTTTTTTGCTTGACACGTTCAAAAGTTCGTCCTATAATAGAGATAGCTTAAAATAACTCTTCCACAGTTGTTTTTAACGCTACCGCTATTTTCTTAGCGGTTGTGACTTTTGGCTCTCTTTGGCCTGATTCATAATATTGATAGAGCCGAACGTCAATTTTTAACGTGTCAGATACTTGTTTTTGCGTCAGGCTTAATTCTTCCCTGCGCTTCTTCAAGTTGTTCATTGTACCTCCTTTTAGGTATTCACGAACATTTCGTTCGTGTTGTACCTATATTATACACGAACAATTCGTTCGTGTCAATTGTTTTTATAAAAGTTTTTGAAAAAATTTTTTTGGGGTATATACTTATGAATTTCGGAAAGCAATTAAAAGATTTACGGAATCAAAAAGGATTAAAGCAAACAGATATGGCAGCCTTATTGGGCATAACTGTTCGAGCCTATCAAAACTATGAACTTGAAGCTCGTGAGCCGTCTTTATCTGTTCTCATAGCCCTTGCCGATTTCTTCGACGTTTCGCTTGATTACTTGGTCGGGAGGGAAAAATAATGTCTGAACTTACATTTCCTAAAAAATGCCCGTACTGCGGGAAAGATATAGCTCATAACTTCAAAGGATCTATTGGTGAAGATTCTTATACTATTGAAATACATGCATGTGTCCATTGTAAAAAACCTATTTTTCTAATATACAAATGTACTTCGATTACATATCCCGTAAAAGAAACACACAAAGAGCTTATCCATTACTACCCCTCTGCTCCTTCTACCGATTTGCCCGAATCCATAAAAGATTTATCTCCGAAGGGATATAAAATTTTTGAAGACACTTTATACGCAAAATCTCTTGGAATCGAAGACCTCTCAGGGGCTGGCGTTCGCATGGCTTTGGAATGGGTTGTTTGGGATTATTTAATAAAAATAAAAGGAAAAACTGAAGCAGAATTAAAACCACTTTCTCTGTCTAAACGGATACAACTGATAGACAGTAGTAAAATGTACACTACTATTTGTGCTAATCTAATCAGAAAAATAGGAAATGATTCAGTACATATCATACAAATGACAGATTTCTCTATCGATGAAGGTATTGAATTGTTCGAGATTTTCTGCGGATTAATTGACAATGAAATAAAAATTAAAAAGGCACAAGAAAAGTTGGAATCTTATCAAGAAAAAGCCAAATAATGCCAATATCCCTCTTTGTTATCACACGGGACGGGGGATAAATCAATTCCGAACATAGTGCCTTCAAGTTCTATTTCCAGACGACTACCCAAAAATTCAGGGATATATGGAAGCATGTTTTCTGCTTCTTCTTTCCTATCTTTCATCTCATCAGGCGAAAGATTGCAGCAAAACTGTATTCCTAACAGATTTACTCGTAATACTTCAAGTTTTATTTCTTTCATGGCTTTCTACTTCCCACTTCTTTAATTCGTTTTCCAATTGAGCTATTTTCTTCTCCAAGCGCTCTATTCGTTTCAATGAGTGATATGCTATGTATTTGAAATAGCTTAGTTTATATTTCTTCCCTTCTATGTAAATTGGAAGTTTCATACGCCCTCCTTTGGCTTTACGTATCTATCGGGCGGGATTTTGAAATAGTCCAAATAATCTTGAACATGTATCTTCCCGCGAATACCGAGTCTGTCGGTTCTTCGTTTGATGTCCCGCATTGTCTTTGCCGCGTCTTGATACTTCATGCCGAGAAGCTCTTGCATATCTTTAATTGACAAATATTCTTTGCTGAATATTTCTTCTCTTCTTGCGTACGTCATGTTAGTTCTCCTCAAAAAATTCGTTCATATCAGTATCGGGATATGCTTTTTTTATACTTAATAACAACGTTGCGGAAACACCTAAATGCCCTACTTCGATTTGTGAAATATATCCTGCTGTTACGCCTAATACCTTGGCGAACTCTCGCCCCGAAAGATTTTTGGATTGTCGAAACGCTTTGAATTTTTCTCCGATTTTTAACTGAACCCTGTTTCGAGCCATCTTGTTTCTCCTTTTCAAAAATAAATGGAATAATTTAGTAAAAATATCTTGTTAAGTCGTTTTAATGATTTTTTATGAGGGTATAAATATAGTAGAAATTTACATAAGGAGGGATAATTCCTAATGAACCATCAAGAAAATAATAAAGGCAAAGAATCCGTGGAAACAAACAATGAACATGAAGAAGCCCCTTTGACTGATGAAGACGATTTCAAAGATTCTCCCAAAGAAGAATCCCCTAAAAACAAGTTTAAATTTTTTATTTCAAAAGTAGGTGCCAAAGCAAAAATTGTAGGAGATGCAATAGGCTCTGGGATAAAAAATGTCACAGATAAAGTTCAATCTTTTACTGATGAACAGGAATTAAAAAAGAAGAAGCGAAAAGCTTTTGAAAATGACTGTCAAACTTATTTAATTGTTGGAAAAACTAATAAAAGTGGTGCTTCTTATTTAATACAAGCTGTTCGATTCAGAGAAAAAAACGAATTATTTTTTATGTATGATGAAAAAGATTTAAACGAAATTAATTCTCATGTTCGTCTTCAAAATACTTCCGACGGTTCTGAAATAGAAATTTTAGAAGTTGAAAAAGAAAAAACTTCTTATTACCCTATTACCATTGAAGATATGAAATATGAGATCGCAGGTATTATGGCTTCTTATCGTTTATACCAAGCTACTATACCCTCTGTTCACATTACTAACAACAGTATTCAAAACAATAATATAAATGGCGATAACGCTCAAATTAGCCAAGTTATAACTTACACCCAAGAGTTAGATACCATTCAATCTGAAATTACCAACTCAAAAGTAAACCTCTTTCAAAAAAAGAAAAAAGAAGAAGCTTTAAACCTTTTTGGTAATTTTAAAAATTGCGTTATTAATCAAAAGAAAGATGAATCACTATTTAAAAAGTTTCTAAAAGTCTTAGGCGAGTTAGGCTTAACCGTTGCAATAAAAATCGCAGAAACTTTAATTTCTAAGATTAGTTAAGATTTTCCATATCCTTGACCAGTTCTATTCCAATCTCCCCTATCGCTTCTTTTAATTTTCGATAATACTCTTTTTCCGCTTCTTCCGAAGCGGATTTATTTTTTATCCCTTCTATTCCGTTATTGAATATAGCACCGTTTATGGGCACTTCTATTGATACCGATACTTTCAATTCCTGTAAATCCGTATCTCCTTTCAATTCTTCAAATATTTCCGAAAACATCTTAGATTTTTTAATGATAATTTCCATTTCCCTTTCTCCTATTCCTCGCTCAACAGCGAATTGATTACCTCGTCGGTCGAACATTCCAGAAATTCACTCATGCGCTTAACTTGTTCGGGCGAAGGAGAACTTCTTTTCTTTGCCCAATAAAATACAGTTGACTTTGCTAAACCCAACGCTGTTGCCATAGTAGACCGATTATAACGTTTGCTTTTTAATAATTCGTCAAATGTCACGTTTTACCTCCTCTGTTTGTTCCCATTTATGAACCTTATATCTGTATTATAGTATATTTTCGGGAACTTGTCAAGAGTTTTTTCAAACTTTTCAGAAAAAAAGTTTACTTTTTGTGAACTTTCTTTTATACTGATTGTAAAAGGAGGTAGAGGTTATGGAAATTCAAGAAATAAAAAAATATATGAAAAGCAACCATATAACCTACGAACAACTTGCTCAACGGTCGGGACTTTCTATTAGTACGATTAAAAAAATTTTTTCTGGGATTGCCCAATATCCGCGCATTGATACAATGCAGGCTATTGAAAAAGCACTCGGACTTAATACCGCTCCACTTCAATGGACGGAAGCGGACAAAGCGCTCGGCGTAGGAAATCACTCCGTAAAGCTCACCGAAAAAGAATGGCGTATTCTCGAAGCCTTTAACGAGTTAGAACGTGTTAAAGGTGAAGCCTTTTCGGAAAAAATGCTGGAAATGATTGAAGCGATTCCGGCACTGCCAGAAAAAAAGTAAAAATTTCCCAAAATATTTTTCAAAACCTGCGGACGTCTGTCATATTTTTTATGTTATAATCTTATTAAACAAACATTTGTTTGTATTATAAGATAAAAGAGGTGGAAAATATGAAACTTTCAGACGACTTATTGCAGATAACGACGCGACTTATGCTGGCGAAAGAACGGAGGGAAACTCTCAACGTCGCCCAAGAACTGACCGCTTTTGTTGAAAAAGTGGACAAGCTGGAAAGCACAAAAGATTATCAAAAAGAAAAATCAATATCGGCGACTTTGAAATTCAACAGACAGGAGATTTCAAAGATGTCGAAAACTTTCAAAAAAGAATTTATTGCAAACGGACTTGCGGCACACATTATTAAACGCCCTAGCGGAAAACGCGGGGTTTATTATGAAATTCGTTACCGTCGAAACGGTTATGATTTGTATGGTGCAGCAACAGACCTTGCAGAGGCAAAAAAGAGATTTCTTCAACAAACCGAACCTGGGGAGATAGAGAAACACCGAACGGATAAAATGAATCCGAGCGGGAAAAATCTTTTTAGGGAAGTTGCCGAAGAATGGTTCTCCTATAAAAAAACAAAACTTAATCCAAGGACATATTCCAATTATTATAGTTATTATCAGCGCTTTCTTCTTCCCGTTTTCGGCGATAGACCTATCAGCACAATAAAAACAATTGAAGTCGATAAAGTCATGTCGGAAACTAAGGGAAGAATCTATGAGGATTTAAGAATCGTTGTGAATTCGATTTTTAAGTATGCCTTACTTACAAGTTTGATTTCTAATAATCCCGTCGCGTTGGTGCCATTCAAGAAAGCCGAGCGAAAAAGTAG
>ULPI01009963.1_pt1 | contig 14448 bp, 19 predicted proteins | sample 1953381 | NCBI WGS metagenome assembly ULPI01 (sample SAMEA4835626, study PRJEB28245) | human gut metagenome | biome: gut microbiome; material: fecal sample | place: Denmark | collected 2008
GTTTATTACTTTCATAATCAAATCTCCTTCATTTTCTTTTTGATACACTCAACTACATCAAAGCTTTCTTTAAATCGTAGTATTTTTCTTTCGTTTTACAAGCTGTTCTAAACGTTTCTCGTACTCGGCCACATTAGCCTTCTTCCTTTCCAGCTTCTCCTTAAACTTTACCAGCTCCTCGTCTTTCTCTTCGTCAAAAAACAGATTGTGTTGGCGGTTGTACACGATGTATTTCCACATTTCCATTTCAGCTTTCGTTACCTGCGCCTTGGAAGCTATCAGTCTGGAGAGGCAGGAACCAAAGCCAAGGCTTTCACCGGAACGCCGGTCGTAGTAGTGGTAATAGCATTCTACAAACTGTTTTGGATATTTGCACTGGACCCGTGCCAGCCTCCAGTGGATAACCCACTTCCTCCTTTCGTAAACATCACGTGGCAAATCGTATTTAAACAGACGGACGTTTTCCAGCTTTTCCTCTTCCTTGTACTCGATGAAAATCTGTACCCAGCGTTCTATCTTCAGTTCCTTTTCTGCCTTGGCATAATCCTTAGCCATCTGGAACCAGTCGCCCATACTTTCCTGCTTTCCCATATCATTCAAAGTTTAAAGAGAATTGGTTATTTGGTTCTTTATACCCGGGATTTGCAAGAAGGAAAGCCTTTCTTAAAGCATCTGAGATCCTATCACGCATAGCCTTCGTCACATGGTTCTTATCAGCTTCGTTATTAATCAGCAAGCATATTTCAAGGCTCCCGCTGATAGGTTTCTCATCGAGGAACAGGCTGTACTCTGTGAATATCCGGTTTTGACGTTTCCCATCGGCCATTTCTTCATTTGTCTGGTACCGCTCAAATACAGTGTCTTGTATTGTCCGCAAACATCTTTGTCCACGGTCGCTTCGGCAGCCCTGTATTTCGTTTTCGAACATAACGGACAATGCACGTTTCTTGCGGACATTTCCTATTCTCGACCACCCATAATAGACTTTCAGTTTACTCATAACTTCATCTTCTCCCGCTTATATTTCTCAGCATACTCTTTCGTACACTTTGCTTTGGTGACGTAAATGACGGTAGTTGCATTAATCCGCAATGGATAAAGATTCCTTTCACGTTTCAACTGTCTCTGAATATATTTGGTCAGATCGTTACCGTTCTTGCTGGTATCAGCTTTGCGCTCTTTAGCTGGAGGTAATGTGTTCTTGTTTGCCATTATGCTTTCTCATTTTTATTAATTAAACTCTACCTTTACCATCTTGTCGATGTTCATCGCCAGAATTTTGATTGCAAGGCGAATGTTATCAGAACAGGGAAGTACGTGCTCTCTGGCAATGGACATGCACGCACGGCGGATGTTGACAAGGTGCTGGTTGGGCCGTGGGATGTATGGCGACATGGTAGCTTTCTGGATGAACTGTGCCGTGGCACGCTCAAACTTCCAAATGTAGTCTATCAGAATGACGCACATGTACAGATTGAGCAGCAAGGTGTAGTCTGTCAGATCGGGCCACTGCTTTTTCATTTCAGCATGAACAGACTGCTGCAGCTTCTCGATGTGACCGTATGCTTCGTCGAAGAAGAAATCTACCTTGTCTTTCAGGTCTTCTTCTATCTCATGACCTACAAGTCCCATCGTTTCGCGCTCATATTCTTTCATCTCTTGTTTGAGTGTTCGGGTCTGTTCTTTGTAGTTCAGCCTTTTCTGTGCGCATATCTGGCAGACTACATCTGCGTATTCGAATGCCGCGCGGCTGGTGACGACTGGGATATATACCAGCTTCAGGGCTGTCTCCGGCTGTACATTGTATGACATCAGTTCGCCGGCGGATATGCTGGTTCCGACGCCGGCGTTGATAAGGGTTCTGATTTGGGATATTGTTCTCATAAAAAATACTCCTTACATTTAAATCCCTTTCTGGGTTCAAAATCATAAAAATCACAAGTTCGATAAATCTCTTTTCTGTCTGTCCATCTGGCCATGTCAATTTGCCATTGAGGAACGATCTGTACTCGATCGGTAAGTGAGCGATAAGGTTGCGCATGCGGGAGAACTTTCTTGTACTTCTTCCAGTAGTTTATGCGTTGATAGCTTTCTTTTAGTTCCATCAGTATGCAGTACAGAAAGAACTCTCCTTTGTAACCATGTGACCGAATCAGGTTAATAGCTCGTTCACATTCGGCTATCTGGCCGTGAGTGTCGCACCCAAATCGTATGCGCTTTATCCATTTTACTTTTGCAAGTAGTTTAGCAATATCATCTGTAACAAGACGTGCATCAAGTGCTTGATTGAAATCGACTTTATATCCTTTTCGAACGATCTTCTCAATCTGCTTCAATCCGTAATCGCTTGCCAGCACATTGTTATCCATCAGAATAAGTCTATTCCGACCGTCCACAGCAATATCGTCCACATCCATGTAAGGCCGTATGTTTCCTTCCTTCTGAGGTACTACGCACCACTTGCATCGGTTCGGGCATCCGCGCGTCAGGAAACCGTATGCGGTTCGGCTGTCAATGGACGGATATAGGCTGTAGTCCGGCGTACACCGGTCTATACTTTCCGGCAGCGTCTTGTGGATGTCGATACCAGTACCTCCAAACTCTACTTCGTCTGCATTGATGTAAAACCCGTAATCTGGGGTAAATGTGAATACCTTGGCTGCATAAACTTTGTCGTAATGATCCAACGGGTTGTACCACTCAACAATATCTCCGCGCTGCTTGTGATAGCTGCTTATCTTCATCAATGCCAGATTTGGATAAGTGCTGTCTATTGCAAGAAGTCCTATTTTATTGATTTTCATTTCGTTTCCTTTTTTAATCTTATCATCAAAAATCCTCTCCTCTCGCATTCCCTCAACAGCTCCATGTCCTCCGGGCGGATGTCGCATGGGGGCGTGGTTGACTACCCCAAATGGTCATGATGCTCTGTTCCGGATCATCCACATATTATCTTTCATCAGATTCAATATCCTATCGTGGTAGTCGGATATCTTATTGCAGACCGAACGGCTCTGAACGACATTGAACGTTTTCAGTGAAACCTCTATTGTCTCCAGTCGCTTTCCCTCCTTTTGGGCCGAAAGAATGAGGCAGTCAGGACGTGAATAATATTTCATTGTGTATACGCAATGGTGCATCGCCTTTCCTTCGACATAGAATTGCGTGACACTTTCAAGTGGCCGTATGACGATGCCTTGTCCGCGTATCTCCATTCCGAGAAACGGACGTATGCGCTGAATGAACTCGTGTATGTCATTTTTTAGGTTTTCGATGTTCTTACGTCTGTCCTCCTCAATCATCCGACGACGGTTCTCTGCATCATGCTTCTCCTTTCTTCTCTTCAGGCGGTCATGCTCCACTTTCAGGTTCTTCGGACATACATAGTGGGCATTGTGGGTATCAAGATTAAAATAGGTCAGCAGATGAAGGTAATCTTGCCACATGCTTGCGTCTTTCACAATGTATCTGTTCCGGTTGCAGATGTTGATTGCCCATTTATACGAAATCGAATAATGACTGAATCGGTATCGGATCAGGTCATATTGACGTGTCTTCAGCAGGGTTTCAACTAAAACATCGTTGTTCAGCAATGCTCGTACCAATGATGCCGGTGTGATGTCGTGAAATGATGTCCTCAACCCGTTCCTGCGAAGTATGGGAAGCAGCTTCACTGAAGGATATACCCATCCATTGATATTGTACTTATTGTAATTGCTATACCATTCACATTTCTCCTTTTTTAATGTCATAGGCTCTTCGTACTTCCACGCATTATTGAACATGTTAAGCGGCCTTGAAATGACCAGCTCTCTATGTTCCAAGCTAAACCATTGCTGACATACTTCCGACAAAAAGTAGAATACCTCGCCATTATTATGATTCTCTCTGCGATAACGTCTTATATATATATGACGCAGTACTTGGAACTCTTCCGAAATAGTGACAATAGTCATGTAGGAAGCTTCACTCAGATTCTTCCTTGTACTAACATTTACCTTCAGCTTTACTCCACAGTGCGGGCATGTAATGTACCCTTTTTTCTGTCCAGTAGCATCTATCCATTTTCCACCGCATACTGTGCACCACATTTCATTTTTGCATCTGTAGGCAATTCGTTCAAAGCAATGCTTCTTGGCCCATTGTTCTTGAGAAGTAGTAATTAATGGAAGATGCTCGCTCAGTGACACAACCCTCTTTTCCAACTCTGTTCTCGGTTTCATGGCTTAGAACAATGACATTTGTTGAACATCCGCTTCTTTCTTTGCTCTCTGCGGTCTTTTCTTCAGCAGGGAATATTGCTCCTCAGTAAGCCGCCTAATCGCTGCATCACGGGCAGCTTTTTCATCCTCTTCGCTAAGTTTTACTTCTTTGGATGTTGCTACCCTTGCGGTATCACAGACAGAAGATACCTTGATATCATCCTCGTCATAGTAGTGAACAGCAAGGCCAAATACTTCTTCATCACTCATACATACCTGTGTACCTCGCTTTCTTGCCTCCCCAATAATATAGTCAAAGCACTCGTCAATACTCTTCCCTTCCTTTGAGTAAGCCTTAGCAAAGAGTTCATCAGTTTTAGCACGCTCATCCAAATAGTTCTTGATAACTTCTTTTGCTTCCATATCGCATTACAAATAATGGATTAAACAATAATCTGTCACCCAATATAAGGCAACATAAAAGGCGACATACGCAGCAAGAATAGCCAGTATTGTCGCCATAATCTTGATGTCTTTCATCTTTTCTCAAATTTATCACAGACTCTGCCATACCGGTTGCAAGCACATACTCTCTTTCTGAATGATCGGCAATAACATGAATTCTCAATAAACTGCGAAGCATTCCTGCACCGACGGCAAAACACATAGATTAACTTTTTTTCTTTCTCCCCCATGATGGTATTCGCTTTAGATAATCCGGCATTTCATGGTTCCTCTCAACCTTCACTTCTGTTTCTGGAGGTTTACGACGACGAATAACGGTATCCAGTTCATCGCTCCGCTCTTTCAGAAACCTGCGGAAAGCTTCACCAATAGTCATCGTATCGAAGTAGCCATAGAATTTTCCGTATCTGCCAAGCTTGAAGCGGGCCACGAATGACAGAAATTCAGTCAGCTTGATGTAGTGATACTGAGCCGCAAATAACTTGGAGAACTCTTCCAATGCTGACATATCCGCCCCCTCCTTGACCGATGACGTGAAGTCTATAGTCAGAAGCTGAGTTTTCACCCACAATGCGGACGATCCAGGAGAATACATACGGTCCAGATCACTGATGACAGGCGACTTCTCGCTGTACACTTTCTCCAGATCATTCAGCAATAGCGGTTGCAGAGTACTTGAGAATGCTGTTGCAGCCTGGCTAAAGGTCGGGTATCTCTGCCGTACGTGTTCCAGCATCACCTCCCTGCTCGATGGCCGCATATTCGTCAACGAGCATTCTTGCTTTTGCTGCTTTATCAACTGGCCTATTTTCTTGCTTTCCATCTTTCGCTTTGATTTGTTTCTCGGTTATCCAAAGATTTGCACGGCTATCCCAATGTTCCACCTTGGCGCCAGTGGCCGTCTTCCACCCCAACCCGTTGAAGTGATGGTAGAATAACGTAGCCTGCTCTTCCCAATCCGGAAGTTGGCCACGAAAGAACTCTTTCACTTCGTCGATAGTCGGTGGTACGAACTCGACTTTGTTTTTTGGTGGTTTCTTCGGTGGTGGCTCCGGCGGGAATAACTCGCCAGAGTTATTTCCCACTATACTCTTAGTCTTATTCTTAGTCTTTATAATAGGGTTACCAGTTTGGTTACCAGTTTGGTTACCGTTTTGGTTACCAGTTTGGTTACCAGTTTGGTTACCAGAGGTAACCAAAAGAGTGTATAAAGCAGCCTTTTCTCTTCGATTCCCTTCTATGAAATCAATCAGCCCTTTTTGCTTCAATCGGTTGCGCAAATCAATCACAGTCTTGTTGCTGTAACCTAATTCGGCTTGGATTAGACGTGTTGGTAACTCAAATGGGCAAAGCCAATTCCGGATGTTGCATTCCTTCAATAAAAAGAAATAGAAGTCTGCCTCATGCGCTGTCATCGGTTTATACCGTCGAATTTGCCAAAACTGATTAATATAATCTATATAGGTCATCTCAAATAAGTATTCACTTCATTCATAAATTGTTCCAAGGAACGACATACAACGTATCTGTTTCGATACTTTTCCGCCTCTCTCTGCCACGTTCGCTGGTGTTCGCTCTGTACCCCTTTCGGAGTTTTCATTTCAATGCAGAGAGAGGCGTATCCTTTCTTGGGTACCAATAGTATTAAATCGGCCACTCCACGGATACAACCCTCATACTTCATCTGTGCCCCTGTTTTGGCATCACGTTTTCCACCGTTCGGAACGGCGAACATCATCATGCTTAGACTTGGGTACTGAAGCCGGAACCATTCCAAGCAGCTATGCTGGAGTTGGCTTTCGGATTGTGGTGTAGTCTGCTTTTTCATGAGGTCAATGGAAAAACAAAGCCAGGAAGCACAATAGTACCGCCTGACAATACATTAATTGTTATTCGGGTAAGATATGAAACTCTTCGGCAAGATTTCTACTAAGTCCGGTAAGCAGTTTCTTCAAACGATTGTTTTCATCCACTAAAGTACGGTATCTGCCGGATAGAAAAAATGCTTCAATATAGGCGCTATGTACTTGGTTGAATAGATTATGTATTTTTTCTTCAAACTGCATTTTCTTATTGAAGAACAATCCGGTTCTGATTTCACCATAACTTCCGTAAGCTGACCCGTATTTTTCCTGTATATAGCTTGCAGCATACTTTAATTCGCTGTTCAGTGATTTCACTTCTTTCTCAATCAGCTTCTCTGCATACACTGTTGACCTATTCTCCTGAATGATACGTTCCATCTCATTGAAAGCGTTGATGTAGGCTTCTTTGAACTTTGCAGCAACCTTTCCAGTAAAACCCATTGCCAAGAATGTGAAACCATCGCGGGTCATGTAGTAATAGCTACTTTTTGTTTTACCTCCTTGTGGTAACTCTTTCATTTCCACCATGTACGCAAAATTGCGTTGATGGAAATCAGCACTGCAATCAAGCTTGGATATGGCACGGAGAACATCACAATGACGTTTGCCAAAGTATTCAGCAACCATTAGAGAAGTGGTTACTACATGATTGTCTTTAACTGACACAAGATTAGCCGTTTCGTGGCTGTACGTAGATAAGATGTTACTATGCTTCGCATCTACTCTAACTTCGTTGAAGTTTGGCATTTGATAAACGAAAGTTGAGTTATGTATAAAAGGAAAGCCGTCAGCCTCCCAAAAGTCGCCAAACTTCTACAATATCAAAAGATAGAGTATATCAGGGAAACCAACGGCAATTATCTTTTGCGATAAAGCGCAGTCATAAAGAAGAAAATCCTCTATCTCTATATTATTGTATAAAAAGTTTGGCGAGTGCAAATATACACAAAACTCCTTTTCACTGCAAACTTACCCTATAATATTTTTCTTTAATAACAATCTTGCCAAATTCCACTGATATCTACATGTCAGCATGTTTTATATCCTTTCCTTAAATAAATCCATAGCCATATCTACTACGTTCTCTTTGACGACATCATCCGTACCAGTAACACCATTAGCGATGCTCTTCTTCGTTTGTATCACCTGGTACATATATTCGTCGATGGTATCCTTCCCAAGGAAGTAGTAACAGTTCACGTTATTCTTCTGACCGTTTCGATGGGCTCGGTCCTCCGCCTGCTCGCAATCGCTGAATGTCCAAGGAAACTCTATGAACGCTACACGACTGCTAGCTGTCAACGTGAGGCCCGTACCACCGGACTTGTAATTCAGAATAATCAGCCTGCAATTCGGGTCATTCTGAAAGGAATCTACAGCAGCCTGCTTTTGGGTAACATTATCCTCGCCTGTTACCGTAACAGCCTCGGGAAACAGTTTCTTCATTTCCATCACGACTTCTTTCAGATAGGCAAATACTATCAGCTTCTCTCCACCATCGATGACATCGTGAATAAACTCCGCGGCTGCCTTAATCTTTCCCCGGGCTGATATAGCTTTCAAAATACCCATCCGAACCATCACCTCACCGCGCATAGACTTTTCAATCTTCTCGTCGGAAGCATTCTTATAGACTCGCAAATAATTGATAAGGTCATTCTCAGCACGGGAATATTCATCTCTTGTCGTGATATCCATCTCGATGTACTGCCTTGTCTTGTCAGGAAGCTGCGTTAGCACTTTGGCCTTCTCCCGGCGAAAGAAACATGATGTCCACAGGCGCCAGTTTAGCTCTTTCAGATTGGAAGCTTTCTTTGGGCCATTGCAATATCTTTCCACGAAATTTTTATATCCTCCGAAGTCCTCAAGACGCCCCATAATCTTCAACTGCTGGATAAGGTCAGTATTGTCATTGACAACAGGTGTCCCGGTAAGCTCTAACACAAATTCTTTCCCTTTGCAGATACCTTCCACGAATTTGCTTTGTTGCGTCTTGGTTGACTTGCACTTGTGGCTTTCATCAATAACTACCGACTTGAACAGATTAATTCGTGGATCAAACGTAATGGAACGAAGAGTGAAGCGTGTGTCATTCTTCACGTCCAAGACAAAGAACTTTTTCAGGCTCTCATAGTTCGTGATAAATACATCGCAACACTTTGTCTCTACGAAACGGTGCCAAGAATTCTTGTTCTTATCATCAAGGATCAGTGCCTGTTTGCCGGCAAATTTTTTGAATTCACGCTGCCAGTTTATCTTCAGCGCAGCCGGACAGATCACCAAACACGGATAAGATTTTGCTATAGTCACCGTACCAATGGCCTGCAAAGTCTTACCGAGCCCTGGCTGATCTCCGAAAATGCACCGCTTATGCAATAATGCGTAAGCGATGCCCTCTTTCTGATACTCATACGGTTCCAATAGCAATCCATGTGGAACGGTTAACTTAGGCATTGGAGCAATATCCATATTATCTAATGAACGCTTTTGTTCATATCGCTGGATACTTCCACAATAACCGTGTTTCACAGCCCAATCCGCCATCGTATTAACATAATATTCGTCAGCTTTATCAACCCACCAAGCCTTCTCCTGAAACAGATATGCTTTCTTAGGATTATTTGCAACCGACGGTATTCGTTTTACAAGAATATTGAGCGTTGGATTGAAATTGAACTTTATTTTGAAGCCGTCTGTGTATTGATTGATTATAAATGGTGCCGGCATATCAAGCTACAGCTTCTTTCTTACGGTTACGACGCGGCTTCATCCGCGTACCATTAATAGTAATGTTCGCTCCTGCATCAAGCGCCTTGTTAATAAATGCTTGCGCTTCACCGAATGGTGCATCCGGAACATCGTCCGCTTTTATGTCTCCTGTTTCCGATTCATCAAACGGAAGTTCCTGCTGTACGATGGCCCATTTCTTGGCCGTCAGGTATTGCTCCACTTCGTAGTTACATGCTTCAATAGCTTGCTGCAATTCGAAAGCGTTAGTGTATTCTTCATTCTCATTATTGAACTTTGTAAATGGTGCGCTCAGATTAAGTACCTTCTTGGATTTCAAGAAACGCTTGCCAATAAGCGTGACACCTTCATCTTCATCAGTACCACCTATACTGTACCCACTCACCTCAAGTACATTGTGAATTTCCTCGGGGATATCCTCTATGAAGGTCTTGTCATCTGCTTCCTTCTGTTCACAAAGGAAGGCCAAGTGAGGGACCAACGCATCCAAGGCAGCTTCAAGGTCCTTGTGAACAAGGTTCTTCCCTTCCACGGTCACCGTGTCGTCATTCTCATTTTTATAAACGGCCACTAATGTTTTGTCCTTAGTGATCTTTGCTTTAATGATATTCATTTTTACCTCCTATCTTTATATTCGTCAATAAATTCTTGGTAATATCGGTCGGCCGGAAGCGGCAATCGTATTCCAAGCTCGGCAGCCGCATCAGCCTGAACCTTATTAAGAAAATCTGTCATCTGCAATGTGTTCAGCTTGGATGTACTCCCGGCAACTATCATTTCTCTCCCATTTATAAAAGCTTTCCTTTGCAAGAAACGGTTGCAATAGTAATCATGTACATCCTGTTTGTCAGTACCTGTTTCCCGTTCGATGCAGGTGAACCACATCCACATTAGTGCATTTTGAGGAATAGTCCGTGGCTCCGTGTACCGTTCTATTTTCACCCGATATCTACCATTGCGAAGCTGACTGCACATGAAGTCAAAAGACTTTTCCATATGTATCTCACCTTTTACTTTTTCAAGGATCGCTTCTTGTGCCATATTACTCTCCGAATATTTTCTTATCAGTTATCAAATCTCTGTTGGCTTCCAGGAACTCGATGAACCGTTCCACATGTACTGTGAGCAACTTCACCGTCTGCTCATGGTTGTACGTATAATATTCTGGATAGCGAGTACCGCTGATGAGAGGGGTGCGGCTCGTTCCACCTTTTAAAGCAAAAGCTGTATATTCAAATGCTTTTACGCCAGCCATCTGCCCGGAAGCAATCAAGCAATATGGATATACATGACGTTGCCAACCATGTTCATACTTACCGAACGTATAGCTGCTGGTTGTCTTGATGTCATAAACTACATCTCTTCGCAATTCGTCAATAAACCCATATAGTTCAACTGGGCCATACCGAGTATGTAGAATGGAAGATACAAACACTTGGCTCAATGAACCTTCAAAGTAGGAAGCTTGCTCTATACACCATTGTCGGTCAAACATGAAATGATGTTCTTCCATCAATTCCGACTTCGGGAAAGAAACTTGTACCACATTCGTTTCACTGTCTCCAATGATTGTGTACGGTTCGCGTTCAGTAGGTACATGCTTTTTACGATGAATGAAGCTATCCACAATTGCGTTAAATGCAGTTCCCTTATCAGCAGCTTCACTGGCAAACGGTACGCGGTTTATACAATCAATAAGTGATTGCTTCAACTCCTCCTCCACTTCATCCGGACTTTTCTTGTATTCGCCCGTCTCATTATCTATGTTGAAAAAGCTTTCCGCTTCTTCGTCCGCCCGTAAGTACTGCTCGAACTTGTCGAGCAGTGACGGGTAGATACGGTATTTAGGCTGCTGCTTCATATTTTTTAGATAGTTTATTGAACTTCAAACCCAGCGATTTGCACTTCTCATTAAGCAGCATTCCAGCTCTCAACTTGGAATCAAAAATATGCTACATATTACCTATCGCAGTTGCCACTTCGTTAGCACTTACAACATCTGTTACCATTTCGATATTCTCTTTGATGACATCCATCAGTGCCTCATATTCGGAAGAAAGTTCGGTTTGCTTCGCTTGATACGTAGTATATGCTACTATGATTTTCGTCATGAAGCTGTTCGCCCCTGTGGGGTTACCTTGTTCATCAATTATGGTCGGTATTTCCATACGATCTGGCAGATTACACGTGTTCTTCCCATAGAACTTCTCACATGGATTGAAAGATATAGTCCGCTTCTTACCGATTGCTTCCATATATCCTACTAAGTCCAGTTCCTTAATCAAGTCGCCGGCAGATGAGCCACCGATTTCAGGGCGAATCTGCTTATCCTCTCCAACCTTCTCCTCTCGCTCGTGCGCAACGAATATCACAGATTTCCCCATAATAGTCACTCTCTTCACGAAGTCGATAAACATGTTCTTCCGTACTCCATACCCCTGCAGGGACAGTGTTCCATCACTCTTACGTAACTTTGGATTGTTCTGCATGATATACACATCCATAAAGGAAAGCATCTTTCCAGCAGTATCAATCACATACGTTTCATAACTTGCTGCTTCGGGTGAAGAAAGTACTTCGTTAACATCTTCCCACTTTGAAATCTGAACAGTATCTACACGATGTGCAGCATTCACACGGTGTACACCACCGTCGAAATCTAGAAGAAGAGGGGTCGGTGCACTCAAAGCCAAAGTTGTTTTACCCATACCTGGTTGTCCATAAATCAGTGCTGACAAAGTAGTCTTAACGGTCAGCTCGTTAGGTTTTTTGATTAATCCCATAATGAAAATATTTAAAGTGGTTAATAATAGTCCAACAAAAAGCCCCGAAGCGTATTCTCCGGGGCACAGCACATGACACATTCTAATCCTTTTCCGATTTCGCGTTACCTTTCAGATAGAGTCAGCGGCTAACCGATGCCGCGCGGATAAAACCTGCACTATCTTCGCCCTACTTTCGGATTTGTAGCGGATTTCTTGTAAAGGGTTGCAGAACATACGAGAGTCGAACTCGCATAGATGCGTCCATCTGTTTTACCTGCTTAAACTAATGTCCTCCAGTTGTCTTCCCAACTTGCCTTATCTGCGCAGATAGTGGTACCGTCCGCACCGCAATAAACATTGAGAATCAATGTTCTACAGAACAAACACCCGACTTTACACCCAAGAATGTAAAGTCGGGTGTTTTTCATTAAGAAGCAAAAAGAAAGGGGGCTTAACTTACTTGAGTTTGCCCCTTATCTTGATTTTGGCATTAACAGTTCCGCTCGGTATTGATGATTTGTCTAACCCTATCTTTATTCAACTTGCGACAGGTCATTTATTAATACTTGCTCTAATTGTGGTGCTAATGGGGTTACTATTGTGCTATCTATATTCCACTTAACTTGGGAGGCTAATTTTGACTTCAAAGTTTTTTTGTACAGTTTCATTTCGTCTTTTGTAATATACTCATGTTCCAACACATACAGTTCATCAATGATTTCAATCATCTGTTCTTTAATGTCTTTTTTGTGACTAAAGAACAACTTTCTATAGTTCTTTCTGTTTATCAAATCCATATAAGACTGATATTCCGAGTTATAGATATAATTCTCTGTCTGGTAATAGTTTTCGAGACAAGTAGTGTAACCGAAAAGTGTTTTGGGAGTCTTTTTTTTAGTTGCAAGTACATCGTATTCCACTCGTAAAACTCTTTGTATTGTATCTATCCTTATTACGCCTCCAACCACTTCATTTAATCGAAGTCGGCTATCTATGCTATCAGTAGTAAATTTCCAACCTTCTTTTTTCAACGTTTCCATTAGAGTGAGACCATCCAAACTGGGTGTGTAAATGTATTTATCTACAAGAGTATTTGCTCTTTCCTTGTCCATATCTATCAATGAATCGTTTTGGAAGTTACGAATCTTGATTGCAAATCTTTCCGCATCTTTATGTTTTGTGTCAATAAAGAAATCCAAATATCCATCCCTGAAATATTTCATACAGGAATCATTCAATTGATAACTTCTGAAGTAAGTCTTGAGATGAATATATTCTCTATTCTTCGCCGTAACTGTTACTGCGTTCAACTGATACTCAATGGGGTTTAGATAAATAGGGATATCCTCCTTAAATAGAGATGATTTAACACTTTTAGGCTTATAGGCAATATGTTGAATAGTAACAACTTCACCGTTTAAGTCTTGAGGTAATTTACCATCTATATCCGTCGTACCTATGACTGCCCCTTTGCTATTTAGAATCTGTGCGTATGATATACGTTGACCGGTCGTTTTGTCAAGCAAGACAGCTTGCCCCGAAACGTTAAGACTCACAAATAGTAATAAGAGTAAAATTGCAAAGCCTCGACATTCATACTTAATAATTGTCCGTAAGAAATCATTGCACATGATTCTTACTTTTACTTTTTTAATGCCCATCGCTGTGTCATTTTGTTCTTTAATATTCAGTTTTTCTTCTTTTGACATACAAATCGTAGATTTTATTCATTTGGGAAATGCCTGTCTGTGATTCTTTATTTACTTAGGCGGCACAAAAATAGAAATAAAAAAGGAGCAACCAACATTTTTTGATTACTCCTTCTGTTCGATACGAGTGAATTAATGTTTATAATCTAAATCCACCTCCTTTTCTCGGTTCATTAGGTGCTTTCCGGAAGCTATGCCCTAACTTGCCAAACTGTTCTTTGAACCATTCACCAATCGGCCGCCTGTTTATGGTCAGAACCAGTTTGCCGTCATCGGTTGGATTCTTTTCTACTTTGAAAATATCATTCTTGATGTCAAACTTCCGCCTGTGTTCTTCGGAATAAATCCTGCCATTGCACCTGATAGTCTCTTTCTTTGTCAGGAGGCTCTCTATCATTTCTTTGGTGAAGCCGATGGCTGCGCACAGCTTTTCCATTCTCAGCATTTCCTTGAGCATCGGGAACCATTTGAATGCCTTTTCAAGAATAGTATTCAGTTGTGATATTTCCTTGTCTTTGGCTTCAAGTTCCTGCTTGTGTATTCCTTGCAGACTGCGTATCTGTCTGCCGTGCTGTTCCTGCATACGCTGCATTTGGGCTTTCAAGTCATCAATTCCCTTGTCCCGTTTGGTAATTTCCTGACGCAATTCTTCATTGGACTGTTCCAGTTTCTTCATTTTTCCGCTGCCGAAAAG
>ULPI01001308.1_pt1 | contig 14380 bp, 16 predicted proteins | sample 1953381 | NCBI WGS metagenome assembly ULPI01 (sample SAMEA4835626, study PRJEB28245) | human gut metagenome | biome: gut microbiome; material: fecal sample | place: Denmark | collected 2008
CACAGCCGCCGTAAAATCGAACTGCTCCTGTGCCCGGCTGATGTCAATGCCCTTAACTTTTAACATATTATTCGTCCTCGCTTTCGCTCTTATTTCTGATCTGCTCCATAATGCTTGTAAGTTTCTTCGGCACTGGAAGCCCCAGTGCGGCGGCATTCTCGATAATGCTGATACCCTCGTTTGCCATGTAGAACAACATCACGGCCGACATTGCTGCAGGCGTTCCACCGAGTATGTATGTATCGGCAATATGGCCAACTGCTACAAAGACCAGTATCAGAAACTTCTTTGCCAGACCTCTGAAACCAACCTCTGATGATAAGCGCTTTTCTATGATTGCCACAACCACACCTGTGATATAGTCCAGCGCCATAAACGCTATCAACGCCCAGAACAGCCCCGTAACCTCTCCGTACATAAAGCCTAAAACCGCTCCGACAGCTCCTGCTATGCTGTCAATGATTATCTGTATCTTGCTCATTTTTTCGTCCTTTCTGCCTATTCGGCGCTGTTTGCTTCTTCTTTTCCCTGCTTTGCGAGTATTACGAGAGCTTCCTCACTATCGTCAGGAATCACCCTCGCTCCCTGCATAACTGCGTCCTCAGTTTCGATGCCACCGAGGACAAACGTTCCATCCGGAAATATCTGCATTTTCATCACCTACGCTCTCTTGTTAGTGTATTTTATCATAAATGACAGGGTTTTTGTTCCTGTCAATGACATCGTAACGGTGCCGTTCTCGATTTTCAGATGCTCAACAGAATCGCCGACTGTCAGCACATCTCTGTCGTAGAATGTAGCACTTGTCAACGTCAAAACAATACGGTTTCTGATAGGGCTTGCGTTGTTGTCATAGTACGGCTCAATCTCTACCTGATTGTAGCCTTCGCCGTATGTGGCATAGTCAAAACTTTTGGGCAATTCTGACGTTACAGTGCCATATATCACAAGATCGGTATCGCACATCCAAGCTCGCCACGTTTTGTCATCGCACCAGCGTGTGTACGACCGCTTTATGGTAGCGGACGTGTACCTTTGGACGCTGTTAAATGCGTCGGCATTTACATAGCGGATATTGTCAACAGTAAGCTCAAAAGGCTCATTTGCAGACACGGGGCGATTTGATATATTCTGTGCGGATGCCGATGTACAGAAATACCGTTTGCTCTTGCCTTTGTCATCGGCTATATTTAACATCAGCGTGTTCAAGTCTACCGTCTGACCTGTCAAGTCTGAAGCTTTAAGATAATCCTTACTGTCAAGCTCGGAAGCCGTAACCGCCCCGACTTCTTCCGCTGTATACACAGGCTTGCTTTCGGCTTTTGCCCAGTCCGATATTTCGTCTGATTTCAGATACGCCGACAGGTTAACCGATATTGTACCGCTGTCCGATACGTTAATGTTATCGCCAATCATCACCCCGCCGAGAGTATCGGCAGTAGCTGTAGGAATGACATAGCCGACACCGCCGTCAGCTGTAAACTTTCCCGAAATATGCAGATTACCGCTATAGTCAAGCGTCAGGGCGTCACTCCTATATTCATAGCTATCGTTTCCCCATCCGTTGCCAACAACAAGTGCCACATCTTCAGCCTTTTTGTTATACATTCCGAGTGCAAAGACCTCCCACCCCGCAATTGTGTGATTTCCCGATGCGTGCGAATGCTCGCCTGTAGCCTTCGTGTAATACCCCTCTGCGTGTGAGTTGCTGCCGCTTGCAATACAGCCAGTATTTTCAGCGTGAGAACAATTTCCCGAAGCGGTCGTTTCACTGCCTTCTGCATGACAGGATAGATTGGATGCTACAGTGTTGCTCCCTTCCGCATGACTATGCGGAGCGTTAGCCGTAGTCATATACCCTTCGGCGTGCGAATAGTACGCTGATGCAACATTGTTTTTGTAGTCGTTGAACACCTCGCAGTTTCTGTCGGTATTGGGGAACTTGCCGACACCGCCGGCATTTCCCGCAGCAATCTTATTATTAACAATCTTCTGTGTATTTCCTGCCGTTGCCTTGTTCAGCACATTAAGCACCTTCAGCTTTTTGTCACCGCAGACATAGCTTTGCGTATGCTTGCCGTTTGCATACTCGTCTGTAATCTCAGTTATGACCGTTTCGTACTCCACTCTGTCAATGCGAATAGATACCTTCTGCGCAAGCTCAGGTTCGGCTTCGTCATCCATAAACAGCGGTTCTATCTCAAAGTCATCGGATACCACATATTCTTCTGCCGCTTTAAGTGCGTATCTGTCTATCTCGGCTACGCTGTCGGTATCGACATCAAGCACAACCTCTTTACGCTTTACTCCGCTTGCGGTATCATCAGGGCGCTTTACGCATTTCACTGTAACAGCGTCGCCGCTGCCGACAACAGCATATATAGCGTTTTTGTATGCCGATGTTCCGTCCTTGCGTGTGTAACTCTTGATGTTGTATCGACTTTCATCTATGATGATAGTCGGCTTATCCTCGCTCGATTCCATGTGTGGATTATAGTTGTCGCCGTCTTCCGAGTTATCATCAATAATCAGACGCATATCATAGAAATGCGTTTTGCAGTTTTTAAGCAGATTGAAAATTGCCGTACTGACCGGCTCAAGACGTGTCATGTAGCGGTCATCCTGTATGCCTGTAAGCGGCGGGTCTGCGTTGATCTGATTTACGGGCATCGTTATACCAAACATACCGTATATCTGTCTGTCGCTGTCTGTAGCGTTAACGATATTGTAGTTAATGATGTCCGAGATACACGAAAATGTCGTGCCGCTTGTGACATAATAGCCGTATGTTCCCTTGTCCTGCTCTTCTTTCGGAAAAAGCGTGACACGAAGTGCAAACAGATACTTCAGATCATATCCGGTGACGGTTATCTTATCATCCTTCTTTTCAATATCCGTAACATAAAGAAACGTTCCTCTTACTATACGCTTTGTCGGATCGCTCGCTATATATGTCTGACCGAGCTTTTCCCCGACTATCAGCATGCGGTCCGGCTGTATACATCCGGCTTCATCTGCGTTTGAGGATATCGTCATCTCGAAACTGCCGATGTCGTATGCTCTGCGTGTATATTTGAAGTTTTCAACATCGGATACGATGCCGACAAGGTTCTGAGAGAATTTCGGCTTCTCAGCCGATAAAAAATCGTATACTCTAACTATCATCAGATACTCCTTACATAATCAAAACGCACCAGCTTTGCTTTTATCGTGCCTGCTGTTGCATTATTCTTCACCGATAAAGTGTTAGTGCCGGGATAGATATACTGCGATGTTGACTTTATCAGGTCGATACCGGAACGCTGTGCATATGGTATATACACCTTGCCGAGAAGTCCCCAGTCGATGTTTATCACATCACTTGTGCTCAGGTATTTTGTCAGCTGAAGTTCTCCGGTTATCGTTTTGCTACCCCGCTGTGGCTCTTTTCCGGTAATACTCATATAGCTGTACGGTATTGCTTTATCTTGACCGCTAAGCGTAATTATAGCTGAATGCGTGTCTGTGCCTGCCATGCTGACAGGTGCCGATATGTAAAGCATAGCAGGCACTTTATCCTCCGTCTGTGCTGTGAAATTTACCGACTGCGTTTTTCCTGCGGCTGCCGACACCTCCACATCTGCCGCTTTTACACGCCAGAACGGAACGTATGACAAAATCATTATTTTTGCTGTGCATAACACCCCGACTTGACGTTCTACCGCAGGAAGCTCACTGACAACACCCTCAATCTGATATGTCTTGCCGGCGCTGTTCGTGTATTTCAGCGTACCTTCAACACCGGCGGGAAAGTACCGCAGGAGCTTTCTGCGAAGCTCGTACATCGTAGCCGGCTTTCCGCTGCGAGGAAGCAGAGCGATTTCTGCGGTGATAGTACGGATATTTGCTTTTGCGCCGTAAAATCCCGCACCGTCAAAGCCTACACGCTCGGAGCTATCGTGCTTATATCCGAGTGCATTTCCCTCAAAACTCAGCAGGTGGAGCGGTATGTATCCGTCTGCATCGGATGATGTGTTGACATCGTTTATCGTTACCGCCGTACCGAGAACGGTTGAAAATGTGATTTTCTCCATACTTTTCTCCTATCTGATTACAATATCGTCCATCAGTGCGTCCTTGACCGCCTTTGTTATCTGAGCCATTGTCAGAGCCGTACCGATAAGATTGACATTCGCTGTGTTATTCCGTGTGTTGTCGTTATTGACTATGCTTTCAACGGTTTTTGAGCCGTCGGCCATAGCCGACATTATCTGCTGTACGGTTTTCAAGCTTTCGTTAATTGCGCTGATCTGATTGTTGTAGCTTTTCTGCTCGCTTTCATACTTTGCGTTTGCGGCATCCTTTCGTGCCTGTGCGTTTCTCTGCCAGTTCTTTTCCGCCTTATCATCGTACAATCCCTGCAACTTTTTCTCCATCTGCTCACGGGAGAATTCGTCAAGCTGACTGTATTTAAGCTGTGCTTTAACTTCGTTTATCTGCTTTTCGAGGTCGTTGTCCTCATTCAGACGTTTGCGGGCTTCAATTTCATCATCAATAGCCTTTATCGTAGCGTCACGAAGCTCTTTCTTTGCTTCAAGTTCACGCTTTATGAGGGCGATTTTTTTATCTGCTTCGGTCTTGTATGCCTCCGAAGCCTTTTTGAATTCATTGTCTTTACTGCTTTCTGACTTCTCGGACGAATTCCCGATACTGCTGAAACTGCCAGCTTCCATATAGGTATCGAAGTTGTCATACATTGCCTTCAGGGCATCACGCTTGAGCCTTAGATCCTTTTTTGCTTCCCATTCCTGCTGATCGTAGTATGAGTTAATATTTGGTGTGTCGGACGTGCCGATTGTTGCATCGTACTCTGCTATCTGTGAAGCAAGCTTTGCCTTTGCAAGCTCTTTGTACGCTTCTGTGTTCAGCTTTATTTTGCCTGTTTCGTTGTCAAGGCTGACACACTGCGTATACCCTGCGTCTATTAGCTTCAGCATAGTGTCATAGGATATATTGCCGTTCTTCCCCTGCTCTGCGTAGGCGGAAGCCAGCTCGTTAAGATTCTTAATGAGTGTTGATGTGCTGTCGGCAAGTTCTTCGGTGGTTTTTATGTTGTTGTTTTTGGTCTCGGTGTTTTCTTCGGTTTTCTTTGATGATTTTTCGATTGAATCAGTTAATTCGTCAACAGAAACTTTGGCTTTTTCTATTTTCTGTGCTTCATCTTCATACTTAATCCATAAATCGTTGTAATTTTTATAGGCTTCCGTTGCTTCGAGATTTACTTCTTTAAGCCTTGTTACAACATCTTTATAATAATCGGCTCGCTGACGAGCAGTTCCAGTTACTTGATCGTACAAATTAGCATCGCCAAAAAGCGGATAAGTTTTATATGCTCCTCTGCCCGTACCTTCGTGATCTTTGTGTGCGGCAATTGTTATTTTGCTCACGGCGCTCATATCCTCGTCAGAATCTACACTATGAACATCATCATAGTTTCGATTTGCATCAGAGGACGTTAATTCATCGTAATACGATTGTGCTTTTGCTAATGCTAACTCTTTTTCCTGCCTTGTTGCTTCTTGCAGTTTTTCGATATTATCCTCATATTTTCCGTTTACGAGATCAAGCTTTTCAGCTGTAGTGCTGTACGTATCATTCAACTGTTTTTGTAATGACTGGAGTTCCTCTGTTTTCTCTGCCGCTGTGCCTGTGTTATTACTAATGGCCTTATAACGTTCAAGCACATCTGATAGTTCATCTGCCTTGTCTTTTGCTCCGTTCGCCGAATCTTTCAATTCATCTATTGACTTTTTTGCATCATCCGATGCGGAAGTGAACGCAATTGTGTCAACCACTAATGTAGCTAACAACGAAGCCATAAGCACATACGGATTAGCCGCACCGGTTGCATTAAAAGCTTTTTGTTTGATTGTCGCAAGTTCTGTCGCAATGCCAAACTCTTTTATTCTCAAGACCGTTGTGCTTATAATATTGCCAATTCCTATAGCAACCTTAAACGTACCGAGAGCCACAGCCCCCGCTATTATTGCTTCCTTAAAGTCGAGACCTACAGAGATAGCCTGCTTCATAAAAGCAACAAGATTTTTAAGCAATACACCTAAATTCTGCGCCCACTCGTCAAGCGTTCCGTCCTGCTCCCATTCTGCCAGCTGATCGCTGACATCTTGCAATACCGACTTTACTTCTCCGAAAGCGCCCTCGCCCATTTTACGCATAAATTCGGACAGATTATCCAGCAAGGTACTGAGCATACCATGCATAGTCTGTGACTGCTTTTCCATCATTCCCGCAAACTTTCCGTTGCCTGTTGTAAGCCCAGTTATAGCCTTGTTCAGATCGTCTATGCCGACCTTGCCTGCGGAAACCATCTTGGAAAATTCTTCACCTGTCACGCCTATGCTTTCGGCAAGTGCTGTCTGAAGCGGTACACCTGCCTCCGCCATCTGCATAAGTTCTTCGCCTGTAACCTTGCCCTTTGCAAGCATCTGACCGTAGGCAAGTGTTATTCTGTCCATTTTTTCAGCATTACCACGTGCGAGATCTCCGAGCTTTGTCATAGTATCGATAAGATTGCTTTCGTCCACGCCATAGCTCATCAGAAGCGAACCGCCGGAGATTACGTTTTCAAGCGTAAGCGGCGTTTTTGCGGCAAAGTCCCGCATTTTCTCTATCATTGCTGTTGCTTTTGATGCAGAACCGAGCATAACTTCAAGCGAGGTTGTATACTGCTCCATTTCGTCATTCGAGCCTATCAGCAGTTCACAAAGCTTTTTACCGCCGTAAGCCGCAATAAAGCCGGTTATCAGCGTTTTCATCTTTTTCATCTCATCGGAAACACCGGAAACGCCTGACTTCTGCTTTTTCAACTCGCTTGTGGTTTCTTTCAGCTCGGTTTTCAAGCCGATCTGTTCAGCTTTAAGTTGTGCAGCTCTGGTGCGTGCCTTGTCAATCTCCTTTTCAAGCTCTGCCATCCGGGCTTTCTGTTCTTTTGTAACTGTGCCGTTTTCTTTCTCGGCTGTTTTCAGCTGATTGAGTTCTTTTTCGTACTCCTTAGCTTTTTTGTTTGTGTCTGCAACGGCTTGCTTATTGAGTTCAAGGGCTTTGTTAAGCTCGGTGAGCTGGGCTTTTATTTCCTGTACGCCCTTAGAAAATTTTGTACTGTTTGCCCCGAAATTCGCAGTAAGTTCCTGTGCCATTATTTTTTACCTCCCTTTTCCCACAGTTCTTCTATTTCATCACGGAAGCGGTTTTCCGCAAGCTCCGTGATTGCTTTCTTCTTTGATATAAGCGCCACTCTGATGTGCGAGTATGCCTGCACAGCGCCTATCTTTCTGCCAAGCTTATCCTTGCCGCCTTTCTTGCGGCTCTTTTTACCCGGTCTGCCAAACTCTATAATCACGCTTTCAGGATGTGCTTTAATTGTAGCTGTGTCATACCCGGCTTTTACCTTGTACAGCTTGCCTGTTTTTGTTATCTGCTTCGTCAGCAATCCGCTGAGCTTTGTCGGAGATCCGTCTTTATTCGACCTGCCCTGCAGCATTCGCCGTTCTTCGTCTATCAGTTCATCGCCGACTTCTTCAAGAATTTCGGGGATGATTTTGTTGTTCAGCTTGCTATCCATTTCGTTTACTACTTGAATGAGATCTTTAAGGTCCATTCCGGATAAATCAAGAGTAAATAAATCATCGGACATTTTATCGCTCCTTTCAGAAATTTGGGTATAAAAAATCCACCCCTTTCGGAGTGGATGATTTATTCAGTTTTGGGCAATTTACTGCACGTTTATAAGCATTCTACTTTATCATCGCCTTCGGACGATTTTGCGCTTGCCCAACATCTGCCTAATGTCAACGCATTATGTATAGTAGCCGCAAGGGTAACTCCTTTACGAGTGTAGCCCATCAAGTTCCAGCAAAAATCATAAGATTTGCTCTCTATGCTGTCAAAATAAACAAATTTGCACGAGTTATTCTCTTTGTCTGTATCAACCGCACTGATTATGTTTTTCCCAAAAAGTTCAATCATAGTTTTGCGTGGAATAACATCATCGCCCGTCATATTGATACTGTACTTATCGAACAATTCATCAATATCACAAGTGGTAAGTGCTTTTTTCTCACGATACTCCGGGAACGGATTTTTCGGCTTTAGCGGCACTATCTCAAAGCAACCGGGCAACGCTATATGTTCACCAAGCATTTTTATTATCTTAGTAAAACCGCTTTTAGTAACAATAAAAAGCTGCGCCGACATTTTGGGAACGCTTGGATTTTCTGCTTTAAATGCTCTGAGTTCATCGTCTTTCAAAAGGAAATAGTCCTTGTCTTTTATCGTCTGATGTATGCAACTGTTTATCACATAACGTTCCTTATGCGTAAAATAACACATATCCGCAGATGTCAGCACCGGCTCTCCCCTGTATGTCTTATCGTAATAGTGATACTCTGCTGTTTCGAGCGTCAACTGCTCTGTGTCGGGCTGTTTAATATTTCCGTGTACAGCTTTCGGTACAACGTCCTCAAACACCCACTTTTCAAATGCCATAGCAGACGGCAGCTTACTGTGGCAGATAAGACGGTAAACGTCAGCTTCGGGAATGAAACTGAGCGATTGTATACCGCCTTTCGTAAGGGTGTCACGTTTCGTTACACCCTTGCAATGATCAGCTACAGCCTTTCGGGGATTAACATATCCTAAAGCTTTCGCAACATCAGACGCACAGTACACAACTGAACCTTTTTCTTCAACACATCTTACAGAACCAAACTCTGTACTCGTTTTAGTGACTACTTTGTTATTCATAACATATCCTCTCTGACTTGACAGGAAGGCTCTATCCGAGTATAATAGATTTCAGATAGAGCAATCTGTCTTGTGGATAGAACGTTTGCGACTTTGGTGAGGGGCAACGTTCTATTTTTTTTTTTCTAATAAAAGGTGTATGCCTCTGCGAATAGCCTCTCCTTTGGTTATTCCGTGTTCAATACAATATTGCTGTAATTTTTTTTCGGTTTCAATGTCAAGTCTTACACTATATCGTATTCCCTTTGGGTTATCCGCTTTTGGTCTACCTGTTCTTGGCGACATATCTTCACCTCACTTTTTGTCACACCTATATTATACTTTGTGTGTGACAAAAAGTCAAGAGGTTTTTAAAAAAAATTTTTTAGCATAAGAAAAGCACACCCTCTCAGATGTGCTTAATCTTAAAGTTTTGTCCATACTGTAATTTCAATATTACAGCCATACGAGGCACCGTCGCCGCCCGTTATTTTTGCGATAGTGCCTGTTATCGCACCGCCGTTATCTACAATTGGTGCTAAGTCAGCCGCAAGCTCAGCTCGCAAATATCCGATTTTTCTGCCGTTGCACTCTACCCTTATAGCATTGTCGTCATAAGGATTATCTGCTTCCCTGACAAAACATAAAGGTAAGCCGCTTTTTAATTTTGGCAATATAAGCTGTATGCCGTTGTGCGTTACGCCGGCTACTTTCGTGCAAAACGTATCATATTCAGTCAGTCCGCTTGTAACACTTTCAAAAGTCTGCTTTTTCACTGCGTTGTATTCTTCTTCGGTTATTGCGCCGTCATCAAGCAGTTTTTTGTACTTTGCTATCTCATCTGCCGCACTTATAACTTGAGCAGGAGCGGCATTTTTGCTTTCATTGTCCGCAATCATAGCCGTAAACAAAGCACTGGCTTTTTCAGCACAATCCTTCATCGTGTTATATGTAAAAGAATCTGCTTTAGTTGCGGTGTTAATGAAGTTTATTCTTTCAAGTGTGCCGTCTTTCAGATACACATTGATATATAGTGCCGTAACAACAGTTACCCGTTTTGCTGTTGAAGCTCCAATCACCGCTCCGACACCACCTGCTAATAATCCACCGGCAACAGCCCTTGAAAATGCACCTTTTCCTTTAACAGTGTTGTCATTTACAACAAGCTCATAGTCAATTACTTCGTTGAAGTTGTGAATTTTAGGCTCGCCAAAATAGTTTTTTACCCACCAGACAGAATTGTTTTTATCTACTTTAAGATCACCCAATTCATCTGTGATCTTGTATCCGCTTTCTTCAATATACTGTTCGTTTTGTTTGCTGCGTTTTATTAAGCGATAAAAGCAATAAATGCCTGCCGCACATATAAGCAGCATAATCAAAATAAGTATACCATTCACGGTATTAGTTGCAGAATCAGTAGTCAACAATTTCAAATACATAAGTATTTCCTCCTTTTCTGCCTACATTATACAGCAAGCGAAGAACATTGTCAATACTGCACAAACACACCGCAATCGCCGTTGAGTATCTCCTGCTGAAGCAGATACACCGCATTTATCAGCGACACCACCATATCGACCTTACCTGCAGAACGCTTTTTATTGACGTATTTATTTAAATTCGTGTCCTCTGTGCATCTTGCATTGCTGAAATTTATTTCAAGCAATTCGTTCTTTGCAAACACTATATTTCCCGTGAGTATCTGTTCCTTGAGCCACTTTGTCGGGGCGTGGAGTACGCTTGAATGCTGTCGTATCTCTACGCACTCTATCGGATCATCGGCGCTTTCGAGCTTCTGCACCGTTGAGAGTGCGTTCCAGCGGTCGAAGCCGAGCTGAGCTATTATAACGCCGTACTTTTCTTTCAGCGTCAGTATGTAATTCTCTACAAAGCCGTAATCTATGATATAATCGCCGCACGCAAAGCAATCACCGTTTGCAATATGCGTCTTGTAATTAACGTGTTCCTTTACCGATTTTTCCTCAACCTTTTCGGCAGGTACAAACGCTACCGATTTAACATATATCTTGCCCTCGTGATAGCATATCATAGCGAGCGCCGTGTTATCCTCTGTCTGTGAGAGGTCAAGTCCGAGATAGACTATCTTCCCCCGCCAGAACTCGTCAGGCACTTCTTCAGAGCAGTTCTGCACGGATATAAGGTCAACATAGCCTTCACTGCCTACGCCCTTGTACTGAATATTACAGTGCTTGCAGAGGAAGTTCTCACGCTTGTTTTCATACAGCACGGCAAGCTGGCGGTTGTCTTTAAGTTCCGAGAACAGATCTGCATTATCGACAGCTACAGGGTTCGACTGATACAGCACACTGTCGTTCGTCTTCCAGTCGGGTACAAGCTCAATGTCCGGCTCATACAGCAGTGCAAAATATTTCTTGCCGGAGCTGTACACCCCGTCAAGCTGTTTCTTGGCTATGTCGATTTCGTCCTTTAATCCGTTATCATCATTCGGGTACTGTGTAGAGATCAGTATACCGAGCTTGCTTTTAAGGTTAATCTGTGAAGAACGCATTGCTTCAATAGGATAGCTGTCCATTGCGCCAACCTCATCGGCAAGAAACAGGTGAGCCAGTTTACCGTCAAGTCCATCTTTACTATAAGCAAGCGGAGTATACTCCGTATCACACATCAAGCATCTGATCTCGGACCGCATAACCTTGAAATGCTTTTCAAGCAGCGGAGAGGATTTTATGATTTTCTTGATAGCAACCTTAAGTTCGCTCGACAGCTTTAAGTCGGGAGCTACAGAGAACAGACGGGAAAATCGGGGCAGCGTCAGCATACCGATGATGAATATTACCGCCGCTGTGAACGTCTTGTAGTTCTTTCGGGCAATTTCGAGCAGTCCCGTGCTGTAATACAGCTTTCCGTCTGTTTTCGTGCAAAGCACCGCATAGATAAAAAGCAGGCTGTAATCTTCAAGCGATGAGTACATATCACGGCCTAAGTCGGGGTGCTGTATGGCTTTAAGCAGTGCGGTTATCTTGTTCCATTCCTGAACATCTACATAACCGTCATCGACAGCTTTAAGCCATTCGGCGCACTGTTTTCTGACGTATCTTCCGACCTTACCGGAGCTGTCCCGCGATGCCCACACGGCGTATTTGTACGCACGGCTGTCTTTAATCGTCATACTGTACAAACCTCTCTGTCGGGGCTTTGTATCCCATAAACGTTGCGTATTCGTTCCATCTGTCCGTTATTTCGTACAGTGTGGAATACATAAATTCTTCATCTGTACGTCCCATAATATCTATAAACAGACTGCGGAGCTTCTTAAAGTCGGACTTTTCGTCTGTCGGTTTACTTCCTACTATCGGCGCAGGAAGTGCAGCGGTCGTTGCGGCAAGCACCCTGTCCTGCAGGTATTCCGGTGATAACTGTGTTGTTAGGTCGGACACTATTTCGGAACGCTGTGCCGAGCTGAACCCCAGTTCATCAAAGCAACACCGAAGCCCCGCTCTGATGTAGTCAAGCGGCAGTGGGAAGGTCAGTTCAAACGGGCTGACGCCCTTTTCTTCCGCTTCTATAAACGCTTTTATGTCATATCGCAGATATAAAGTATCTGTGATGTAAATTTTCTTGTTTAAAAGTTCTGTGAACACATCGAATCTCCTTTATAGATAATTTTCGGGGCAGTTTCCCGCCCCGTCATATCTGTACTTTTTTACACTTCAGCTACAATAACGCCCGAAGCCGTTGCAAACCATGCGTCAATGCTTGCCTTGTCTGTAACAGGATCAAGACCCTTTACGCAGTACATATCAACGCCTGTGTTGATAAGTGCCTTGTAGTTTGCCTGCAGTGCAAGGCTGTTGAATGTTACGCCGTTCTCGTCTGTCGTCTGTACGTTCTCGCCCTGTGAAGTAAACTTGCACTTGGGGAACTTGTAAAGGTTTATCTTGCCGTCCGATGTCATAGTGCTGTAGATGCACATTACATCGGGTACAACATCGTCCTTACCGCTTTCAAGCACTCCCGTTGCCGTGTTCACTTTTGCGCCGAAAAGTGCTACCTCATCGGCAGAGTTGGTGTTTACGATTGTTACGTCAAGCGTGCCGCCTGCCTTAGCTACATAGCTGTCAACCTCAACGCCGCTTGCATACTGCGATGCGCTGTTCATCTTAGGTGTGTACTTTGTTGTGATAAGTATGTCCTTGATCTCAGTCACATCACCGTATGTCAGTGTATCGGCATTATCCGTTGTAAGCGGTGCATACGCAAAACGCTTGGTGCATACAGCCGACTTGCGATCTGTGCCCTGTGTTACTTTTGCCATAGTTATGTCCTTTCCTCATAGAGCGTAAACTCCATGACTAAAATTTTTCTGTTGGGATAAACATCAAACTGCGATAAATCGGTAGTGCCGGTAAATATACCGCCTACATTCTCTATCGCCGTCTGTGTTTTGTCATACAGCTCAATGTCTGCCTGCGGCGAGAAAACACTCACAGACAACGCATACTGCCGTATATTTGCCTTGCCGGAGCTGAAGAACGTATCCCTGTACGATAAATTGTACACCGCATACTTCTCCGGCTCTTCGCCGTCCTCAAACTCAGGCATATAGCTGTAAAAATGCTCAAATACCGCCGAGAGTGCCGAATCAATCTTTTCTGTTATCATTGTCAGCCTCCTCTCGCCAGTATCAGCTTTATATGCAGGTCGCTGTCGGCCGCTCCGGTTGTTTCGACGTGATACCGCCTGCCGTCAATCTGTACGACAGACTGACCGCTGTATTCACGTCTCCACATATACACCGTAAGTTCCGACTTGTACCCTGCCGTTTCGGCGGCATATTTTGCCGTTACGCCAGGCTCGGAAACCTTTGCGTATACGGTCTTTACTGCCCTGTCTGCTTTGCCCTGTGAGCCGTTTTTCTGCTCGGAGGATATGAGCGTGATTTTTCTGTTAAATGTCATTCTCATTCACTCCGTTCAGCAGATTTAAGCTGTGCAGGGCGAGTATCTGAGCGGTCACGGGGTTCTGTGACGCTCTGTCGGACGAGAAGTCACGAGAGGAATACATATCGTTTATAAGCACTAAGTAAGCCACCGTGATGTCTTCGTATTCGTCTATCTGAGTATCATCAAGCCCCGTATAGCCCTTGATATAGGATTTCGCCGCTCCGGCACAGATTTCAAGCATTCTGTCCTCGTCATCACTGACACCGCAGAATGCCTTAATCTTTGCGCTTGTTACCTCGCTTAGTTTCACTTTTCTCCTCCTTGTCCACAGGCACTATGTACCCGCAGGAGAGCAGGTCGTTCAGCACAGGACCGGCAGGGAGCTCACGCTCCTCGCCCTTTGCCATACTGACGGTGCCTGAAAAGTTGGTCGTTGCCTTTACTGTCATAGGTTATTAGCCTCCTGCTTTCTTCATTTTAAGGGCGGCTATCTTCTGGGCATTCTCGACCTTTGCGTCAATCTCCACCCATGCGATAACGCCGACAGCGTGCTGTGTTGCGTACTTTTCGTTAAGTATCTGGATAGACACATCTTCGGAAGTCTTAACTGCAAGACCGCTCATATCGCCGTAGTAGATAGCTGTCTTTTCGGAAGCAATAGCCGATACGCT
>ULPI01018690.1_pt1 | contig 14375 bp, 10 predicted proteins | sample 1953381 | NCBI WGS metagenome assembly ULPI01 (sample SAMEA4835626, study PRJEB28245) | human gut metagenome | biome: gut microbiome; material: fecal sample | place: Denmark | collected 2008
AAGGTAGTAGACTGCTGCGTCAGGGTCTGAGCCACGCATGCTTTTGATGAAGGCGGAGATGATGTCGTAGTGGTTGTCTCCGTTTTTGTCGTAGCGGACGACGCGTTTCTGGATGCACTGAGATGCCACATCCAGGGTGATGTGGATGAGACCGTCTTCGCTACGGGGGGTAGTGAGGATGCCCAGTTCGATGGCATTGAGGGCATTTCTGGCGTCGCCGCCTGCCATGTCTGCAAGGAAGTCGAGGGCGTCTTCATCTATCCGGGCTTTATAGTTTCCCATTCCTTTTGTTTTGTCGTTGACTGCGCGAAGGATAAGTTCTTTGACTTCGGAGATCTCCAGGGATTTCAGTTCGAAGATGATGGAACGGGAGATTAAAGCAGCGTTGACTTCGAAGTATGGATTCTCTGTTGTGGCACCGATGAGGATGATGGTTCCGTCTTCTACGAATGGGAGGAGATAGTCCTGCTGGCCTTTGTTGAAGCGGTGGATCTCGTCTATGAAGAGGATTGTTTTTTTGCCGTACATACCCAGGTTTTGCTGGGCTTCTTTTACAACTGCTTCCATATCTTTTTTGCCTGCTACAGTGGCGTTGATCTGGGTGAATTCTGCACTGGTAGTGTTGGCGATTACTTTTGCCAGGGTGGTCTTGCCGGTTCCGGGAGGGCCGTAGAAGATGACGGAGGTCAGTTTGTCAGCTTTGATAGCCCTGTATAATAAGGTGTTTTTTCCGATGATGTGTTGCTGTCCTACAACTTCATCCAGAGTTGTGGGGCGTAGTCTGGATGCCAGAGGGGATTCCTGGTCCAGGGTTTTTGATTTGGCGTATTCAAATAAATCCATAGTTTTTTCTCCATAGAATATGATGATAAAACAGTCACATTTCATTTCGTGTTTATAGTAACATAAAGCATTTCTGACAAATTATAGCAAGTCTCTTAATCAATATACATTATTTACGAGGAGTGCTATAGAACGTATATTTGTTTTAGTATAACGTATCCCTGTTTTTTTGTAAAGATTAGGAAATAAAAAGGAAGAGCATTATAAGAGCTCTTCCATTATTTTACCGTATATTTCCTGGTAATGTGTGGACCATTTTTTACAGATCGACTGTGCTGCCTCAAGGTTAGGAGCTGCGATGTTCAGGTCGATGAGGGAGTTGCCCTTTTCGATGAGCTGGCATCTTACAGAATAGGTTCCCTGTTTGGTGATGTAATAATCGGCAGGGGTGACGATTCGCTCCTGGGCTTTGAAGCCGGTGGATTTCAGGTATTCCCTGACTTCCTGTTTGATCTCAGGAGAGAGATCTTTCTGGAAAAAGGAGAGAGTCTTTATGCCATCTTCGGTAATCCGGTAATGGGAGACATTGGAACGGGTGTCCATGGTGATTAGTTCTGCTTCTACCAGTTCTGAGATTGCCTGCTGGAGATGGAAATAGTTTGTATATTCCCGGTCCAGGATAAATTCTGAAATCTGCGAATTTGTCAGGGTATTTTCGGTATTCTGAAGCATGTATAACACGATTAATTTGTAAACTGTGAATGGTGTTGCCATTTTATCCCTCCTTTGCATAGAGTAGCAGAGAATCTTTTAGTGTGAAAACAGTCTTCCCTGGTAGCTTTGTTCTTCTTTCATCCTGTGATGCAGCATATTTAATACCTCACGTTTACGGCTTGCCCACAGTGGTGCGATCAGCAGATCTTTGGGGCCGTCGCCTGTGATGCGGTGTATAACCATATCCGGTCTGAGATGTTCCAGACAGTTTATAAGGAGAGAGATGTATTCATCCCGTTCGTAAGTCTGAAACAGTCCTTTCTCGTAATCTGCTGCCAGATCAGTGCCGCGAAGCACATGAAGTAACTGCAGTTTGATTCCCTGAATATCCATATGGTTGAGGTATTCCATAGTTTCCAGAATATCTGCTGTGTTTTCACCGGGCAATCCGAGGATTGTATGCACGATTACTTCGATATTTTCTTTTCGCAGGCGTTTTACGGCATCATCAAAAACGCAGAGAGGATATCCCCTTCGGATATACCTGGCAGTGGACTCATGGATCGTCTGAAGTCCAAGTTCAATCCAGACAGGTTTATGTTTATTTAACCGGGACAAAAGTGTCACGATCTCAGGACTGAGGCAGTCTGGTCTGGTGCCGATGGAAAGAGCAACTATCTTTGGATGAGAGATTGCTTCTGTAAAAATTTTTTCCAGATATTCCACAGGTGCGTAGGTATTTGTGTACGCCTGGAAATAGGCAATATATTTATGAATCGGACGTTTCTGTGAAAGGATACTGATCTGGCTTTCTATCTGGTCAGTGATGGAAAGTGCGGCATCTGCAGCGAAATCTCCGCTTCCTCCTGCGCTGCAGAAGATGCAGCCGCGGGTTCCTATCTTACCGTCCCTGTTGGGACAGGACATGCCGCCATTTAGCGTGACCTTATAAACCTTTTCTCCAAACCGCTCTCTCAGCATATAGTCCAGAGAGTGGTATGGTTTCTCTCCCCATTTGGTCATACTGTGTGATCATTTTCTGCTGATGAAGTTTCAGCAGAGTTTCCGTTCTGAAGGTCTGTATCCTGGGTATCTGCATCTGCCGGAATATAATTATCAAAAATCTTTACCAGAAAATGTCCGTTGATAAATGCCTCCAGTGCAAATCCAAACATGCACAGGAGCATGATGGCCATGGACTGTATGCGGAAACTTTTAATAAAAAACACGCCTGCAGGTAACAGAGTGATGACTGCCATCAGGACTGTATACGGAAGATGACGGATAGCCATCAGGAATGCATTGCGGAAGGTGTTTTTGATGGAGTTGTAGAATTTGGCAAGCACCGGATAAATATACAGAAATACCATCATATAAAGGATACCAAATGCAAAGAAAACGATATACAGTACCTGAGACATTGTTCCGTCGATATTGCCTACAATACGCAGATCCATGTAAAGGATAGCTGCAACTGCAAGCATGATAAGATTGATGACAGTTGCCTGTTTGAAGTTCTGCTTAAAGGATTTGAAGAAGCTTCTGATAATATAAGATTCTTCGTTACGTGCCATTTTCAGTGTGACATAGTGGAGTGCAGTCAGTGACGCACCAATAGTCACGATTGGCAGACAACAGATCAGAAAGACCACATTAAGCATAATAAGATCAGCCACGCGTCCCATGACGGTGAAGAATTTGTTGTCCATGTTAAATAGTCTGTCCATTCGTTTAATTACTCCTTTTGTATATAATGATGTACAGCATACTCTGCGGATAATCCTGCTACAGAGAAATCTGTACAAGCTTTGTATAACAGTATAACGAATCAGGCAGGAAAAAGCAAATCTTTTATGTGAGCAGGAGCTGGTCTGCAGTGACAAAAACATAGCCTTTTTCAGTAAAAAGATCAGCGATTTTCAGGGCTGCATCCACAGATGTCTGATAGCCGTCATGCATCAGGATGATAGAACCGTCATGAACCTGTTTCTGGGCGATAGACAGGATAGAATCGATGTTTTTGCTTTTCCAGTCCAGGGTGTCTACATCCCAGAATACGGGAAGCATGGTGACAGAAAGTTCCATATCCTTGATCCATGCGCCGAAAGGCGGTCGCACATAAGAAGGGTAAATTCCGGAAGCTTCATAGATTCTGTTATTTGTTTTTTCAATTTCCAGTCTGGCTTTCTCCGCCGGTATCTTGTCAAGCTGTACATGATCCCAGGTGTGATTTCCGATAAGATGTCCGTCTTTTCGCATTTGCAGGAGGATATCTTCGTTTCCTTCAATGTTCTCGCCTATCAGAAAGAAAGATGCCCTGATGTTTCTTTTTTTTAATCCATCCAGAAGCATGGGGGTATACCGGGCATTAGGACCGTCATCAAAGGTCAGTGCGATTCTGGGAGGTTCTTCGACGGGAAGCCCGGCGGTGGTGTCAGTTAAAAAATTCTCAGAAGCTGTAGCTTTTGCAGATGCTTGTTTTACAAGGGAAAGCATACCGGGACCTGCCAGTGAAGTAAGGAACTGTGTGCGTCTGTCAGCAGAAGAAAAGAGCAGGAAAAAAATCATGCATAATATTTCAAAAAATATTAAAGTCCGCTTCATGCAAAGATACTCCTCATAAAAATATCTTTCTGATTCCGGAACACAGAGTATGAATATCTGTGTCAGAACGAAAGAAACAGCAGGTGGCAGATGTAATCATTACAGTATATGAAAAAAAGAAAGCAATTCATACCGATTTATTGTATAATAGATTCTGCAAAATATAGAAGAAAGAATTTACGGAGATTGAGATGAAAAAGAAACGGACAAAACTGCTGGTTTTCTTTGCACTGGCAGGCATTTTAGTGCTTTTTTATATGATAGGAGAGTCTTATTGTGAGGGACTGTCCGGGGGGAGTAGTCTGGAAGAGAAGAATGATGTGGTGTGTAGATATAAATACGATATGATCGTAGACAGTCCGAATTCTTCTTTCTGGCAAGCGGTTTATGATTGTGCACAGGAATGGGCGCAGAAGAATGATGCAATTCTTGAACTGAGAGGCAGTGGAAGAGAGAGCGATTACAGTAAGCTTGATTATATGAATATGAGTATTGCTTCAAATTCAGATGGGATTATCCTGCAGTACAGTGGGGAACAGGGCCTGGAAGAGAAGATAAATGAGGCTGTTCAGAAAGGAATTCCGGTTGTTACTGTAATGGGAGATGCAGTTCACAGCAAGCGTCAGAGTTTCGTGGGTGTCAGTGATTATCAGCTTGGAAGTGTCTATGGCGAAAAGGTAGCGGAATATGTGACTGAGGATACGGAAAGTATTCTTATTCTGTTGAAGAAAAATATTGATGATATGAACCAGAGCCAGATATATACACAGATCAGCAATGCAGCCCAGGCAAAGGCAGGCTCTTTGCAAAATATCCAGATAACAGGAAAAAATCTTCGCTTAACTGGAACCTTTGAGACAGAAGAAGCGGTAACAGATATTTTTCAGCAGAGAGATAAAGTACCCGATATTCTTGTGTGTATGGATGAAGAGACTACAGAATGTGCACGTCAGGCAGTGCTGGACTTTAATCTTGCAGGAAAGGTTACAATCATAGGATATTACAGTTCCGAAGATATTCTTACAGCAGTGGAAAAGGGAGTAATCTCTGTTACCTGTGATGTGGATACAGAGCAGCTTGGCAGATACAGTATAGAGGCTCTGACAGCATATCAGAAGGATGGAAGGACCAATTCTTATTATAATGTGGATATTAATTTTCTGGACAAGGATGTAGTACGGGAAATGAGAAGGAAGGGGGTGTCCGGATGAAGCAGCTGCGCTGGAAAGATTTTTCACTGGTCAGTAAAATCGTTATAGAGGTGGGTATGATCGCAGTCCTTCTTTTTGCCATGAATATGCTTTTTTATGTGCGGATCAATAATTCCATGCAAAAGATGGATAATGTTTATGCCAGTAATGCAGAGCTTACCGAACTTTCACAGGTATTTGAGAAAGTACAGGATAATATGTATAAGTATCTTAAGGTTAAGAGTTCTCAGACACTTCTTGATTATTATCAGAATGAGGCAAAATACAGAAATGAACTTGAGAAACTTAATGAAGATAATATCAATGATCCCGTAAAGCTTCTGGAACGGAATATCCGGAAAATGTCGGAAACATATCTGGACTGTACTGCGGAAACGGTAGCTGCCAAACGAGGAAGGAACGTTGAGCAGTATAAGCGTAAATATGATGATGCAACAAAGCTTTACAGATATATCCAGTCATCTATTGACGAACTGAATAACCTGATGTTTCAGGAGAACTCCAGTACTTATGCAGTACTTCGTGCAGTGATGAGATATCTGGAGATAAGCAATTCAGTTATTATGATCATAATTGTAGCCGGTGGAATGCTTCTGCTCATCCAGGCCACCAGAAATATGTTTGTTCCCCTTTCCAATATGGCAGAGACAGCACAACTGGTAGGTCAGGGAAATTTCCATGTAAAGATGCACGATACAGATGCACAGGATGAACTGGGAACAGTAACCAGAGCGTTTAATACAATGGTAGAGAATCTTGATCTGTATATGGCAAGGACGAAAGCAAGTATGGAGAAAGAGCAGCAGATGATGGAGAGGGAGCTTCTTATGGAAAATCATCTGAAAGAAGCACAGCTGAAATATCTTCAGTCACAGATCAATCCGCACTTTCTGTTTAATTCCCTGAATGCAGGAGCACAGCTTGCAATGATGGAGGATGCAGAGCGGACCGGGATTTTTGTAGAGAAAATGGCGGATTTTTTTCGCTATAATGTAAAAAAAGGACAGGAAGACGCCACATTGGGAGAAGAACTGGAGGCTGTTGATAACTATATTTATATTCTGAATGTCCGGTTCGCCGGAGATATCCATTTCAGCAAGGAGGTGGATGAATCACTGGAGAATGTGCGTATGCCAAGTATGATCTTGCAGCCGGTTGTGGAAAATGCAGTCAATCATGGAATACGTGACATTGAATGGGAAGGAAAAATACATCTCACAGTTACAGGAGATGCAGATTATATACGTATCAGCGTGAAAGATAATGGAAAGGGAATGACGCAGGAACAGATAGAGGGTGTTCTGTCAGGAAACAGAGAGCACAGAAATGAAGAAGGTGATTCTACAGGAATCGGTATGAATAATGTGATCAGTCGTCTGGAACTTTATTATGAGGAATCAGGGCTTATGGAGATTAACAGTGAAGGTGAAGGAAAAGGCACAGAAGCAGTAATCTATATACCTGTGCATGAAAACTAAGAGAAGTATTATGGGAGTGAGAGAAGATGTATAGAATTTTGCTGGCAGATGATGAAGGTATCATGCTGGAATCATTAAAGAAAATTATTGAAACTGAATATGGAAATGAATGTGAGATCCACTGTGCAAAGTCAGGCAGAGTTGTGGTGGAGATGGCGCAGGCATATTCGCCGGATATCTGTTTTATGGATATCCAGATGCCGGGAATAAGCGGAATCCAGGCAATCAGGGAAATTCAGAAATTTAACAGTTCAGCAGTTTTTGTGATTATAACTGCATATGATAAGTTTAATTATGCAAAAGAAGCAGTGAACCTGGGAGTTCAGGAGTTTCTCACAAAACCTGTAAATAAGAAAGTAATTCTGGAAACCTGCGCGAAGATGATGACAAAGGTAGATCAGATACGGCAGAAGAGAAGCGATGATCTCCTGATCAGAGAGAAACTGGAGACAGTGGTACCTATGATTGAGAGTGGATATATCAATAATATTCTTCTGCAGGATGATTTTGTTACTTATCAGGATAATTATACACAGCTTCTTGATATCCGTCAGAAATACGGTTATATGATGGTCATAGAATTTGGAGATTCTATGGAAAATGGGGTGCTCAGTAATGCAGTAGGTGCAAGTGTAAAGGCAAACAAATTTTATTCTACTTTTCGTGAAATCGCACAGGGATTCTTTGAATGCCTTGTAGGTCCTATTATGGGAAACAGGATCGTACTGCTTGTTCCTTATGAAAATGCGAAAGAAGATTACGAAGACAGAGTTGCAATTGTCACAAGAGCCAGAAATATGGTACATAAATTTGAAAACCGGATCGACAGTATGTTCCGCTGTGGAATCGGAAGAGTCAAAGAACTTGGAAGCGTGAAGGAATCTTTTAAGGAAGCGGTGGTCGCACTGAGAGAGAGCATCAGTCATGTAGTGCATATCGAGGATGTACCAGCGGCACAGAAATATGACGGGGAATATCCAAGAGACCTGGAAATCAGATATCAGAAGAGGATCCTTGAGAAGGATGCTGCGGGAGCGATGAACTGCGCAGAGGGATTTTTTGAATGGATGCACAGTCAGCAGGCCGTCACAAGAGAAGACATTGAGATTAAAATCCTGGAGATGGTGATGAATGCGGAACGCAGGGCATTCTTTGCAGGAACTTTGAAATATAATGTTAACAGCAGGAGAAGCTATATCTGGGAGCTTCAGTCCTGTACGGATATAGAAAATCTGAAGAAGTGGTTTCTGGATAAGACGAGAGAAATCTGTACGAAACTGGAGAATTCCAAGGAAAAAGAAGCTGGCAGTATTATTGACAGAGCAAAGGAATATATCAATGAAAATTTCCGCAGGGATATTTCTCTGGATGATGTTTCAAGAGAGGTAGATATCAGTCCGTATTATTTCAGTAAACTTTTTAAACAGGAAACAGGTAAGAACTTTATTGAATATCTTACAGAAATACGTCTGAAAAATGCCAGAGAACTTCTGCAGGATTCCAGACTTTCCATTAAGGAAATATGTGCACAGTCAGGATACAGTGATCCCAATTACTTCAGCAGGATTTTCAAGAAGTATGAAGGAGTTACGCCTAGTGAGTTCAGAGAGAGGTTAGGCTGATGAAATTATATAAGACAAAAAAGAATTGCGGAAAGCTGCTGCTTGGAATACTGGCATTTTGTACAGGGATGATACTGCTGACAGGATGTGGTTCCTCTTCAGAACAAAAACAGAATAAGAATGAAGAAACAGCAGAAGAGAATAAGGAAGAGGATAAGGTGCAGATCGGACTTACAGAGGATTCTTTTGTTATAGAAAGATGGATCCGCGACAGAGATGTATTTGTGGCGACTGCCAGAGAACTGGGAGCAGAGGTAAATGTGCAGGATGCAGGTGCAGATGTCAAAGAGCAGATCAGTCAGATTGAATACTTTATAAATAAGCAGGTGGATGTGATCGTTGTGATCGCAAGAGACTGTGGAGCACTTTCAGATGCCATACAGAAGGCACAGAGTGCGGGAATTCCGGTTATTTCCTATGACAGAATGGTCAATAATGCCAATACAGATTTGTACATTTCCTTTGATAACCGTAAGGTGGGTGAGATCATGGCACAGGCACTTGTCAATGCACTTCCTCAGGGAGGAGATGTCTTTATGATACAGGGATCCTCTTCAGATAATAATGTCCAGATGGTGAAACAGGGGTTTGATGATATGCTTGCAGACACAGATCTGCATGTGGTTTATGAAGCTAACTGTGATGGCTGGACAGCAGAACTGGCTGCCGGATATGTGGAGGAAGCTCTGGAAAAATATCCTCATGTTAAGGGGATTATGTGCGGAAATGATGATATTGCCAGTCAGGTCGTACAGGTACTGGCAGAGAATCAGCTTGCCGGAAATGTGGTTGTTGTAGGTCAGGATGGAGATCTTGCAGCCTGTCAGAGAATAGTAGAAGGAACACAGTATATGACTGCTTTTAAACCAATTGAAGATCTGGCAAGAAAAGCAGCGAAATATGCAGTGGAAATGGGGAGTGGAAAGGGAGTTGCAGAACTGGAAGATGTGACAGAAACAGTAAATGACGGAACTTATGAGATTCCTTCCTGCATCCTTGAACCAACTGCAGTGACAAAAGAGAATATAGATAAGGTGATCATTGAAGGAGGTTTCCACCGCAGAGATGAAGTTTATCTGAATGCGGATTACAGTTAAATAAAATATTCAGAGATTATCCGGCTGCTTTTGCAGATGTAAGAGTAAATCAGCATATAGCATTATCTTGCAACAAAAATGTCCTGTCCTGTGCAGGGCATTTTTTGTTTTTCTTAAAATGTCTTGTTTCTTGCCAACCATGTCCAGATTGCCCTGTGCTATAGTAACATCATCAAGAAAACGTGAGAAACGTAAAAAGAAATGGAGGATTTTTACAATGAGAAAGAAAGTCGTATCTGCAATTCTTTGTGCATCAATGGTAGCTGGAATGGTAGTTATCCCGGGAGTAGCTGTTAAAGCGGATGACAAGAAACTGATTGGTGTTACAATGCCTACAAAAGATCTTCAGAGATGGAATCAGGATGGCGAGAACATGAAGAAAGAGCTGGAAGCAGCCGGCTATGAAGTAGACCTTCAGTATGCATCCAACGATGTAAGCACACAGGTTTCACAGCTTGAGAACCAGGTAGCCAACGGATGTGATCTTCTGGTTGTTGCATCTATCGACGGAAGCAGCCTTGGAGAGCCTCTGAAACAGGCAAAAGAAGCAGGAATCCCGGTTATCTCCTATGACCGTCTGCTTATGAACTCCGATGCAGTTACATACTATGCAACATTTGATAACTACAAAGTAGGCCAGAAACAGGGCGAATACTTAGTAGATGCACTTGATCTTGACAATCAGGACGGACCGTTCAACATCGAGCTGTTCACAGGTGATCCTGGTGACAACAACTGTAACTTCTTCTTCGGCGGAGCAATGGATGTCCTTCAGAAATACATCGACGAAGGCAAACTGGTAGTTAAATCCGGACAGACAGAGTTCGAGCAGGTTGCAACTGCTAACTGGGACAGTGCAAAAGCTCAGGACAGAATGGATACAATCATCGCTGGTAACTACTCTGACGGAACAAACCTTGACGCAGTTCTCTGCTCCAACGACTCCACAGCACTTGGTGTAGAAAACGCACTTGCAGCTTCCTACACAGGAGAGTATCCGATCATCACTGGTCAGGACTGTGATACACCAAACGTTAAGAACCTTGTAGCAGGAAAACAGGCTATGTCCGTATTCAAAGATACACGTGCTCTTGCATCTGCAGTAGTTAACATGGTTGACGCTATCATGAAAGGCGAAGAACCGGAGATCAACGATACAGAATCTTATGACAACGGCACAGGCGTTATCCCGACATACCTTTGCGATCCGGTTGTTGTAACTGTTGATAATTACAAAGAAATGCTGATTGATTCCGGATATTATACAGAGGATCAGATTAAATAATAAGAATTAACAAACTGTACAGGCGGGCGCAGTTCCCGCCTGTATTAATCAGTAATAAGTATTTATCTTACAAGAAGAACTATCTTAGAGAAATCTATCTTGGAAGAAATTTCCGTTTCTTTCCAAGACGTACTTAAATGCTTTGTTATGGAAAGGGAGGGAAATAGAAATTGGCTAAGATACTTTTGGAAATGAAGAATATCACCAAAACTTTCCCGGGTGTAAAGGCACTGGATAACGTAAATCTTCAGGTAGAAGAAGGCGAGATCCACGCACTGGTAGGTGAGAACGGTGCCGGAAAATCTACCCTGATGAATGTATTAAGTGGTATTTATCCGTATGGAACCTATGAAGGCAACATCATTTATAACGGTGAAATCTGTAAATTCAATACAATCAAAGACAGTGAAGAAAAAGGAATTGTAATCATTCACCAGGAACTTGCGCTGATTCCCTATATGACCATCGGCGAGAACATGTACCTGGGTAATGAAAGAGGTAAATCCTTCTCCATCAACTGGAATGAAACCTATGGAGAAGCAGACAAATATTTGAAAATAGTAGGACTGGAGGAATCCTCCAGAACTTTGATCAAGGATATTGGTGTAGGTAAACAGCAGCTGGTAGAAATCGCGAAAGCACTGGCGAAACATGCGAAACTCCTGATCCTGGATGAGCCGACAGCATCTCTGAATGAAGATGACTCTCAGGCACTGCTGGATCTGCTGTTGAAATTTAAAGAACAGGGAATGACATCGATTATCATTTCCCATAAATTAAATGAAATCTCTTATGTAGCGGATAAGATCACAGTTATCCGTGACGGCTCTACCATTGAGACTCTGGATAAGAAAGTAGATGACTTTTCAGAGCAGCGTATCATTCAGGGTATGGTTGGCCGTGAGATGACAGACCGATTCCCGAAACGCCCAGATGTAAGAGTCGGAGCTGTTTCCATGGAAGTGAAGAACTGGACTGTTTATCATCCGTTGTACTCAGAACGTAAAGTAGTAGACAATGTATCATTTAAGATCCATAAAGGGGAAGTAGTGGGTATTTCCGGACTGATGGGTGCAGGACGTACAGAGCTTGCCATGAGTATCTTCGGAAAGAGCTATGGAACCAAGATTTCCGGTCAGATCTTTATGAACGGAAAAGAAGTGAAACTGAACACTGTACAGGAAGCAATCGATAATAAACTTGCTTATGTTACAGAGGACAGAAAAGGAAACGGACTGATCCTTTCCAAATCCATCAAAATGAACACATCACTTGCAAATATGAAAGGCATCAGCAATGGACAGGTGATCGATGCAGATAAAGAGTATGCAGTAGCCGAAGAATACAGGAAAAAGCTGAAAACAAAATGTCCATCTGTTGAGCAGAATGTAGGTAACTTAAGTGGTGGTAACCAGCAGAAAGTCCTTCTTGCGAAATGGATGTTCGCAGAACCGGATATTCTGATCCTGGATGAGCCTACCCGTGGTATCGACGTAGGTGCGAAGTACGAAATTTACTGTATTATCAACGATCTGGTTGCAGCAGGCAAATCTGTTATCATGATCTCTTCTGAACTTCCGGAAGTACTGGGAATGTCAGACAGAATCTATATCATGAATGAAGGCAAGTTCGTAGGAGAAGTCAGCAAAGAAGAGGCAACCTCCGAACTGATCATGTCAAAGATCGTAAAATCAGGAAAAGGAGCGTAAAGAAGATGGAGAAAAAGCTTAGTTTTTCAGAAGTATTAAAGAAATATACCATGGTGATCGTTCTGGTTCTGGTAGTCATCATGTTTACAGCAAACACCAAAGGTGTTATGCTTCTGCCGCAGAACGTAAATAACCTTGTAGCTCAGAACGCATATGTATTTATCCTTGCAACAGGTATGTTGTTCTGTATCTTAACTGGTGGTAACATCGACCTTTCTGTTGGTTCTGTTGTATGTTTCGTTGCAGCAGTCGGCGGTAAGATGATGGTTCTCAATAATATGAATCCATATCTTACAATGCTTGTTATGCTGATCACAGGTATTGCAATCGGTGCATGGCAGGGATTCTGGATTGCTTATGTACGAATCCCACCGTTTATCGTAACTCTGGCAGGTATGCTTGCGTTCCGTGGTTTATCAAACGTAGTCCTTCAGGGACAGACACTGGCTCCAATGCCTGATTCTTATCTGGCACTGTTTAACAATTACATTCCTGATTTTGTTGGCAAAGAAGGATTTAATGTTACATGTTTTGCAGTTGGTATCATTGTTTGTATTGTTTATGTTTTACTTGTAATGAAAAATCGTGCAGACCGTGCGAAAAAGGGTTACAGTGTGGAAGCTTTTGGCGGTGCGGCAGTTAAGATGGTCCTGATCTGTGCAGTTGTTCTGGCATTTATGTTCCGTCTGGCTCAGTATAAAGGTATTCCGAACTCTCTGGTTTGGGTTGCTGTGATTATTGCGATTTATACATATATTGCTTCCAAAACTACTACAGGTCGTTATTTCTATGCAGTTGGTGGTAATGAGAAGGCTACGAAACTTTCCGGTATCAATACTAATAAAGTTTATTTTCTGGCTTATTTAAACATGGGTCTTCTGGCAGCTATCGCAGGTATGGTTACCATGGCGCGTCTGAATTCAGCTAACCCGCAGGCAGGTACAAACTTTGAGATGGATGCGATTGGTTCCTGTTTCATTGGTGGTGCTTCTGCCTATGGTGGAACCGGTACTGTTCCCGGAGTTATCATTGGTGCTCTTCTGATGGGTGTTCTGAACTTAGGTATGAGTATTATGGGTATTGACCAGAATATTCAGAAGGTTGTTAAGGGACTTGTACTTCTGGCAGCGGTTATCTTTGATGTTGTCAGCAAGAGAAAATCTTTTATCGTAAAATAAAAAATTGAATTTCTCCTTGAAATGGAATCTTTTTGCAGGGCTTGCCAAGATGCAGGCTCTGTTTTTTTTATTAAGGGACGCGCAGAAAAATAGTTTGTTTCGTGTGCGGTTTCGGACACTAAGATATTCTAGGCCACAAAAAATCTGCTAAAAGCATGAGAAAACAGAGCCAAACTCGCCTGCGGCTCAGACAGTGTCTCTGTTTTCTCATAACGCAGATTTTTTCTGACCAAGAATATCTAAGTATCCTGCAAATGCACGCGAAACAAACTATTTTTCTGTGCTGGTTACTGGCTGGGGAGGAGAGGTGTGTCTTATAGCAATCCTCTGAAATAATAAATGTGCTTGAGAAATGGGTGGGGGTGGAAGTATAATGTGGGGGAAGATTTTTTACGAAATGAGGAGAGAGTTGTTATGAGATATAATTCAGTGTTGGATCTGCATACACATACTTTGGTGAGTGGACATGCATATTGTTCACTTAGGGAGATGGCGAAGGCAGCTTCTAAGAAAGGACTGGAGGTTCTGGGGATTACGGAGCATGCGCCTGCTATGCCGGGAACCTGTCATAAGTATTATTTTGAGAATCTGAAAATTGTGCCCAGGGAGATGTATGGGATTCAGTTGCTTCTGGGGTCCGAGGTGAATATTCTGGATGCGCAGGGAACTGTGGATCTGGCGCAGCGGACGGTGG
>ULPI01021831.1_pt1 | contig 14363 bp, 8 predicted proteins | sample 1953381 | NCBI WGS metagenome assembly ULPI01 (sample SAMEA4835626, study PRJEB28245) | human gut metagenome | biome: gut microbiome; material: fecal sample | place: Denmark | collected 2008
AAAAAAAAAGAAGGTGTGCTTTTTGACACACCTTCCTGACTAGTGGTATACGTATTTATTGCAGTTGTTCGAAGAAGGTCTCGATGCGGTCCTTGTCGATGAAGAGGAAGGAAGTGCCGCATACGTCGCGTTGCTTCATCAGCTTCTCTAAGCCGTGGCGGCCGTCGCTTCCGGCAGAGAGTATCTGTTCTTCGTACTGCTGACAGGCGGTTTTCGCTTCGGGGTCGTCGGGCAGGGCGGTGTAGTTGCCCAGGTACCAGTTGCCGCTGAACGTGTTGTCTGTGGACTTGGTCAGATCGAAGCGCGAGGGCTCGGCAGTGTAGAAGATGTTCTGGCTGAAGGTGGTGCGGGCAGCATAGCCATCCCAGCTGTCGGACACGATCATGCTGCGGTCGATGTCCTTGCCCGGCTTGACGTTGGCGTGGATGATGTTGCGCTCGATGCGCGTATCCTCTACCTGTCCGGCAATGTGGATGCTGGGTGAAAACATACCCTGACGGGTGGGCTTGGGCCGGATGCCGTCGCCGATGCTGATGTTGTAGCGCACGATGCTGCGCTGGTTGCCCAGGCTGTAGTCGCGTTCGTTGCCCGAGTCGCATACCAGTACCAGACCGCCGTAGTTGTCGTGGCTGTAGTTGTACTGGATGACGGTGTTCGTACAGTTATAATCGCAGTCGTAAGCCTGTGCGTCCCAGGGAGCCTTGTGGCCGCTGACGTGGTTGAACTGAATCGTGGTGTTGTCGCAGCTCCAGGGCCAGAAACCTGCGGCGGCTTCGGTCATGGGCAGTACGTCGGGGCAGTTGCGCATCACGTTGTACTCGATGAGGGTGCTGTCGCAACCGATGGGAACGATACCGTCGCCGGGCACTTCCTCGATAAGGTTGTAGCGCACTACGGTATGCTTGCTGGGGAACCAGTTGCGGCGGTCGTAATAGCCTTTCCAGATCATGGCGTTACGCGTACAGCGCATGATGTGGCAGTTCTGGATGACGAGGCTGTCGAAGCGCGAACGTATCTGTTCGCCTTCGTTGACGATGTAGATGCCGCTGCCTCCGCCCAGTTCCTTGACGGGCGACCCGTTGACGTCGCGGATGGTGAGTCCGTCGATGCAGATGTTGCGCGCCACGCCGTAGTCGCGGCATTCTATCTTCAGACCCGTACGCAGGGGCAGGGGTTGCTTGCCTGTGTTTACGATTTCGAGGTCGCGCATGGTAAGGTATTCCGAATTGAAGATACGTACGGCATAGAGCGAGGTTTCGTCGCCTACAATGCAGGGTTGGGGCAGTGTTTCGTCTCCGTAGGCTTCTACGATGACGGGCTGTGCGGGGGTACCTTTTCCGTTGATTTCGAGTTGCCCGTTGAAGGTGGCTCCCCGTTTCAGCAACACTTGTTCGCCGGGAGCAAGGGTGATTTCCTTGACTTTCTTCAGGCTTTGCCAGGCCTTGTCGGCCGATCGGCCGGAGTTGGCATCGTTTCCGGCTACGGGGTCGATGTAGTAATTTGGGGACGTGTTGCAGGCACTAAGCAATGTTGCGAGACAAAAGAGTTTGATAAATACTTTTTTCATGTGTGAATATCATTTATAGTAGTGTAATTCTTACCCAATCTATCCACATTTCACCAGGTAAGTCCTCATCATGGATTTTGCCTGGCCAAGTGCTGTTTCCGTTCAGTTCTCCTCCCAATGAGAAGTTCAGTATGATGTCGTACATATAGTCACAGAATGGATATTGCATTTGTTCCTTTGGCAGATACTGGTTGGCGTATCTCCAAGTCTCTTTTCCGTCAATGTAGAAGATGACAGCATCTTCGGTACGCTCGGCGGCATAGATATGATAGTCGGTTACATCGAAGTTGGTAGGTCGGTCAGGATTGGTCATGCCAGAAGAATCTTGTTCGCCATTGATAAAGTACGTGTGTACGGTCTGATAAATATCCATCGGTGTACCTTGCACCCATTCCATTAAGTCTACTTCACCTCCGCGTGGCCATTGCGGTGCGTTAATGGGCATTTGCCAAATGGCGGGGAATCCACCTCTTATTCTTTTGGCCAGTTTTGCCTTTACTTCTAGGCGGGTACCGCAAGGGAAGCCTATCCGGGTACGTATGCCTCCATTCTTATAGGTGCCGTTCTCTTTTGAGGCTTTTAGTTTCAGCACTCCGTCCTCTACTCGCACGTTCTCGTAACCATCGACGTGCTTAAAGTGTTGCGCCCACGCGTTGTTGCCATACTGGCAGAGTCTCCAGACAGTTGTATCGGGGATGGCGGCTTCTTGTTCGAATTCGTCTGTGAAGATGATTTTCTCATCACTTGTGGGTTCATGGTTGTTGTGTATAGGAGAAACGATGCTTAATACTATTCCCAAAGATAGTTGCAATATGATAGACATAATTCTGCTGTTTTTTAGTTGATACGACAGGATATAAGAAAGGCTGCCTCAAAAAAAGAAATCGAGATGTTCTGTTTTTCTATTTTGACACAGCCTTTTGTGGATGAAAGCTTTATGGTCTTTCATCGTTTTATGGAATGATACCTATTGTGTGCTTATTTCCATTCATCATGCTGTATGAGCAGGCTGTTTGTATCTATTTCGCCTTGTGGAATGGGCCATACGGTATCTTGTGCACCGCGTACCTGACGGTCATAGCATCCGAATCCATAGAACTCCTTATCATGTTGCATGCGCTTGATGCTATTCTCCCAGTCGTTCCAGCGGTAGAGGTCGGCAAAACGCAAGTCTTCGAAAGCCAGCTCCACGCGACGTTCGTGGCGTACAATGGCTCTTAGCTGATCGGTGGTCAGGTTGTTACCTTCAGCTTCTTCTACTGACGGCATTCCTACACGAGCACGTACTTCGTTGATGTATGGGGTCACTTCGCTTTGCGGCATCCCTTTTTCTATTTTGGCTTCAGCCATAGAGAGCAGTACTTCTGCATAACGCACAATGTAAAAATCCAAGCTACCGTCGTATTCGTTGGCTGTATTTTCGGGAGTGTACCATTTTAGAATACAAGCCGTAGAGGTGGCGGGCAGGTTGTTAGTGAACTTTTTACCGTTCCACTCCATACCCGGTAGGAATAGGGTAGCTTTCATGCGTGGGTCGCGGTTTTCGTAACGTGCATAGTCTGGTTTATCTTTAGTATGTCCACCTTTTTCCAGACTACCCTTAAATAAAGGAGATTTGTCGATGGGAAGTCCGTCTATGCAATAGAAATCATCGCACAGGTTCATGGAAGCTTCGATGGCGTTCATGGGTGCTCCCCAGCATACACCGAATGTATTTCCTTCTTTTAGTCCGGGACCTCTATAATGTACGCTAAGTAATACTTCGTCACAAGTTTCGTTGGCTTCGGTGAACAAGTTTCTGAAGTTGGCTTCGTAGTTTGAACCGTCACCCGATTTGAACAGCTGTACTTTACCTATTACTTGGTCATAAGCTTCAATGGCATCGTCCCATTTTTGGTTGAAAAGTGCCATACGTCCCATGATAGCATATCCGGCCTCACGGGTCATTCTGCCAACTTCTTCCGAACCTTTGCTTGGTAGATTGGGAAGATTGGCCTTCAGGTCATTTAATACACTTTGGGCGATGTTGGCCTTCAGTTCTTTAGGTGCTTCGGGATTTTCCAATGTAAGGGGTTCGGTCAGATAAGGAACATCCCTGAATACTGATGTCAGGTTACAATAGCCTAAAGCGCGCAAGGCAATGGCTTCGGCTTTGATTATGTTCCTTTTCTTTTCGTCCATGGTAATCCCATCTATTTTGGATATCAGCAAGTTGCAACGCTTAATAAGTTCGTAGTTGGCGTTCCAGTACATAGAGAATTGTTCGTCGGTTGTGGCTGATGTCCCTTTGGATATGGTACTTCCTAACATCCAATCACCCCAAGTGTGGTCTCCATTGTCGGTACAAGTCTCACGTACCAAGAAACCAAAACACCATCCGTCTACGTTGTCGTTGTAGAAATTGCCTGATTGTAAGGCATCGTAGCAGGCGGCTAAAGCCATTACAGCATCATTTTCTGTCTGCCAAAATGAGTTGTTTGATACTTGATTAGGATTGTCTAAGTCGAGAAAACTGTCTGAACAAGAGGTAGAAGCCAGTATCAGACCTGATAACAATATTCCTTTATATATATATTTAAGTTTCATAATGTCCGTTATTTTTAGGTTAGAAAGTTACATTTACACCAAATGAGAATGTTTTCGAGTTGGGATAGTTGTCGTTTCTGTTATCTCCAGCGCCTTTTTCCGGATCCCAGTTGTTGAGTTTGGTAAAGGTCAGCAGGTTGGTGCCGGTGAAGTAGAGACGGAGTTTGGAAACGCCAATGCGGGGCAGTTCTCCGAATGTGTAGCCGAATTCCAAATTCTTTAGACGCAGGTAACTTGCGTTTTCCAGCCAGAAGGAAGAGTCTTGGTCATTGATGGTGTTGCCCAGTGCTGGCATGGAGCCGTTGGGGTTGTTCTCAGACCAGCGATCCAACCATCTGTCTGTAAAGTTACCGCGGATATCTGTTGTCGTTTCCCAGTTGTAGCGGTAGATACCTGCTACACCTTGCCAGAATGTAGATATGTCGAAACCTTTCCAGCCTGCGCCCAACGTGAAACCGTAGGTGTATTTGGGGAACGGGTTACCGATGATGGTTCGGTCTTCGGGAGTGATATTGTCATCGTCGTTCAGGTTGGCATACATGATGTCGCCCAGTTTGGGCATCACGCCGTGCTGTTTGATGACCTCGCCTTTGGAGTTAGTGCGGTTCAGGTCAGCTTCGGTACGGTAGATACCGATTGCTTTGTAGGCATAGAACGCGCCGATGGGCTCGCCCACACGGTTGATGGTTCTTCCGCTGATACGTTCGTCCAAACCACCCATGTAAAGAATCTTGTTTTTCACGTGCGAGATGTTGAAGCCTGCATACCAAGTCCAGTTCCCGTGGCTGTCGTTGTAGTTCACGTTCCATTCCCAACCTCTGTTGCGTACTGTACCTACGTTTTGGTAGGGAGCGCCCAACGAACCTAAGAAGATGTTAGGCATGGCCAATTGCATCAGGATATCCGAGGTCTTCTTGTCGAACCACTCGAAAGTAGTTTGAATCTTGTTATTGAAGAAACCTAAATCGATTGCAGCGTTGATAGTGCGGGTTGTTTCCCATTTGATGTTCTCATTAGGGATGGAGGTCTGTACCATACCAGTGGTTGGGTCGCCACCTTGGTTGAAGTAGTAGTTACCAGATGCCCCCAAGCTGGCCAAATAAGCGTAGCTACCGATTTCCTGATTACCCAACTTACCCCAAGAGAAGCGTAACTTACCAAATAACCATTGGTAGTCGCTCATGAATTCTTCATTGGTGAATACCCATCCAGCAGACACCGATGGGAATGTAGCGTATCTGTTACTTTTGGGCATACGTGAAGAACCATCGTGACGCACATTCAATTCCAGCAGATACTTGTCGGCATAGCTGTAGTTGATGCGGCCGAAGAATGATTGCAATCGGTATTCGTTGCTGTTCCCTGAAGCGGACGGGTTCTTGGAACCGCCATCCAACTCAAAAATGTTTTCAGTGGGGAAACCGTCTTTGCCTGCGGTGGTCGTGGAACGTGTAAAGCTGATGAGCGAGTGTCCCAGCAAGGCGTTAAAGCTATGTAGACCGAATTTTTTGGAATAAGTAAGGATATTCTCGTTCGTCCAAGTGGATTCTCTCCAGTAATAATCCTGTAAGTTATTGTTTTGTCCGGGGATCTTCAGTTCGTTGCCTTCTGCATCATAACGGCCTAGATCTTTGGGCTTGTAAGTCTTGATAGCATTCAAGTAGAATGCATATGCGAAACTGCTTTTAAAGCTCAATCCGTCAATGATATCGATACCTGCGTATGCTTTGCCGTTGAAACGCCAAGATTCGTCCTTGCGGTAACCTAGGTTCATATATTGTACAGGGTTCTTCATCATTTCATTGTCTTTCAGTGAACCATCGACAAAGCCATAGTGCCCGTTGGAGTATTGTACTGGCACAGTCGGCCTTGAGAACCACGACAAGTAACGCATCACACTGCTTTCGCCGCTCGGCGAAATATAAGCGGGCTGGTCGATATTGTTTTTGTTTCCAGATATGTTCAGACCGAAGTTGAAGCGGTTCAGTTTACTGTCTACGTTCGACCGGAAAGCAAATTTCTCCGCACTGGTCTTTTTCATGATACCTTCTTGGTTGGAGTAAGAAATCGAAGTCATGTAGTGCGTGTTCTCGTTTCCGCCCGATACAGAAAGGTGGTGTTGGTGCATACCGGCTACTCTGAATACTTCGTCCAACCAGTTGGTGTTAGCGTAATGGTCGGGGTCGGAGCCGTCTTGTAGTTTCTGCAAAGCAGTAGCGTCATAAGTACCGGGTTTGGTTTCGTTTTTCATCAACGCCCAGTTGTAAGCGTCCACATATGTAGGTAATATGGCTTTCTGGATAGTGTAGTTGCCCGAATAGTTAACGGTCACTTTTCCAGCCTTACCGCTCTTGGTAGTGATGAGGATGACACCGTTGGCGGCACGCACACCGTAAATGGCAGCCGAGGCGGCATCTTTCAGTACGGAGATGTTTTCGATATCGGCAGCAGGGATGTCACTCATTTGCGAGAGTGTTCCTTCCACGCCGTCAATCAGTACCATCGGATTGTTGTTACCAAACGTGCCGACACCGCGGACTCTGATTTCCATATCTTCCTTACCTGCCTGTCCACCATTCTGACTGATCATAAGACCTGGCATACGTCCTTGCAATAGGGAGGCTGTGTTGGATGTTGGAATGTCTTGAATGTCTTTGGCCGAAATGGCTGAAACAGAACCAGTCAAGTTTACTTTTTTTTGTGTGCCGTAACCTACTACTACTACTTCGTCGATCATTTTGCTATCTTCTTTCAGAGTAACATTTAATTGCATGTTGTCTTGGTTGATGACGAATTCCTGGGTTGCATATCCTATAAAGGAAATAACCACTGTAGAATTGGGAGTAACTGAAAGTGAGAAGTTACCGTCGATGTCGGTAATGATACCATTGTTAGTACCTTTTTCCAAAACGCTGGCACCTATGATACTTTCACCAGTGGCGTCTTTTACGATACCGGTTACGCGATAGTTTCCGGATTGTTGGGTACTTGCAAACAGATTCATCGGGGAGATGAAGAAGCAAAGCGCTAATAGTAATAATCCTAAGGCTTTGCTTTTGGTTAGAATTTTACTGTTCATAATATTGTTTTTAAGATTAAAATGAATTGTTCGTTGCAAAAGTATATTAATGAGCAAAATGAAAGGTCGAATAACTGCCAGAAAAGGATGAATGGCGTTTTTTTGACCTTTTCTGGCTGTTTTTCGACCTTTTTGATGCCACTTTGCAGTCTTGTATCATCCTTAGGATGAATCAGTACAAAGTGGTTATTGTATTAAAATGTAGCAATGATTATTCTTCGTTCGTTTTTTCTCCTTCGCTTTTCATGTCTTTGGGTGATATGCCGAATTTTTTGCGAAAGCAAAGACTGAAGTATTTTGGATCGTTGAATCCTACACTATAAGCTAGTTCCGATATTCTTATTTTCTTGTTTTCCTGTATAAGTCGGAAAGCAGCTTGTAAACGTACGTTCGATATGAATACGGCAGGAGTGACTCCGGCCAGTTGCTTCATTTTTTCGTTGAAGGTGGTACGTGCCATACCCATCTCGTTGGTGAAAGCTGTGGTATCGAACTGCTGGTCGTCCAGATGACTGTTTACAATATCCAGTGCTTTTTTCAGGAATTCTTCATCTTGTGGTGTATAATCGACTTCTTTAGCTTCGAATACCAGTTTCTTGCGTGCATCGTTGTTCTTACCTAATTCTTGTTTTTTAAGTAAGTTGTTTATTTTGGCAGTAAGTACTGATATCTTTAATGGTTTGCAGATATAACCGTCGGCACCGGCTTCATATCCTTCTACACGGTCGGCATCGCTGATGCGTGCAGTAATCAGGATGACGGGAATATGGGCTGTCTCGAATGTCGATTTTATTTGTTTGCACAGCTCTATACCGTTGATTTCGGGCATCATGATGTCGGTTACTACTAAGTCTATTTTTTCTTGTCCGATCATTTGCCATGCTTCCCGGCCATCTTTTGCTTCTGATATAAGGAAATGTGCCGACAATATCCTTGCCATACTTTTCCGCAGTTCTTCATTGTCTTCGGCCAATAGTACATGTATATTATGGTTGGGCGATGAAGGAATGTTATCTTCTCTATCAGCCAGAGTGTCTGCTTCTTCGTGATCAAGATTTTCGGTTTCGGCATCCAGATAGTTGTTTAGTGAATCGTCTACTTCTTCATTGCTGAAGACATTACGGCCGAAAGGAATTTCTACGGTGAATGTGGTACCTTCTTCCAAGGTGCTGGTTACGCGGATATCACCGTGATGCAGTTTGACCAAGTCTTTGGTAAGCGATAATCCAATTCCGGTACCTATAGTATGGAATTTACGGTACTCTCCTTCGTAAAAACGTTCGAAAAGGTGATTTATTTTCTCTGCGGGAATAGGTGTTCCCGGGTTGTTTATACTGAATGTATAACGCTGGTTGTTAGGATCAATACTTTGTCTTAGAGTGATTGTCCCTCCTTCGAGAGTGTATTTAGCCGCATTTGACAACAGGTTATAGAGAATCTTGTCAAGCTTGTCCGAATCGAAATAACCCGTACAGGGAGTGTCGAAGTTTTCTAATGCGATGTATAGCTTCTTTTTTCGGACGAGCGGAGTGAAAGCTATGACTGAACGTTTGATGAACAGGGTGATGTTGCCTTCGGATACACGCAGTTGTTGCTTGGCATTTTCTACTTTCCGGAACTCCAGAATTTGTTGTATAAGCCTGATGAGGCGCATGGAATTGTCAGATATACCTCTTAGCTGGCTTTTCATACGTGGATATTGCAAATTCAGTTCTTCTACCGAAGCCTGTATGACCGAAAGAGGAGTAAGCAATTCATGGGTAATATTGGTGAAGAATTGCAGTTTGGCATGGTTCACTTCTTCGAGTTTTTGTCGTTGTAATTTCCCCATTTCGATGGCACGTCTCATCAGCATACGTTTCCGTATTGTAATATAAAGGTATACAAATATGCCTATGGCCAGCAGAATGTACAGACAATAAGCCCACCAGGACAACCAGGGTGGAGGCAGAATAGTGATATGGATACTGCGTTCCTGATTCGACCAGTTCCCATTGGGATTAGCTCCTTTTACTTTGAATATATAGTCGCCGGCCGGTAAATTGTTGTAGTAGGCAAAATGACGGCGGGCATTGGTCGAAATCCATTTAGGGTCGTATCCTTCCAGTTGATATTTGTATTTGTTTAGTTGTGGATTGATATAACTCAGTATTGAAAAGTCGAGACTGAAATTGTTTTTATCGTAAGGTAGTACGATATGCGTGGCATAATCCAATGGGGCGTTGAGTATTTTTTCTACTTCTGCCTGAGGTAAATGCCGGATGGAGGTATTGTGTATTTGCAGGTCGGTAATAACAACTGGATAGGAAGTGTTGTCGTAGCTGATCTGATCCGGACGGAAGCTGTTCAGTCCTCGTGCACCTCCGAAGTATAAGGTGCCGTCTTCTTTCTTGAAACAGGCATTACGGTTGAATATATGGTCTTGTAATCCTTCCTCCATGGTATGGGTATGAATATGTGCAGCATCAATATGGTTAATATTAATGTGATACATTTTGGTATTGGTGGTCAGCCACAGTCCTTCTGAATTGTCTTCAATCATTGAAAACACGACATCGCCCGGTTCGAATTGTTCATTAAACACGGACAGGAAACGGTCAGTTTTCTCGTCATACAGATCAAGCCCGTTTCCATTAGTGCCTGCCCATATTTGGTTATGGCTGTCGACACACATAGTCATGGCACCTACTGATTGAGAGTTGTTATGCGAGGCGGCGTAAATTTTCCCACTGTATTTGTTTCCATCGTATGTCAGACGCCAAATGCCATTGTTGGGAGTCGCTATCCATATATTACAGTTTTTGTCTTCTACTATTTTGAAAACGGGAACTTGTGCCCACGCCTGTTTTTCGTTGGGGATTAGCATGTCTATGGTCCACATTTTTCCTTTAGGGTCGAGCATACACAGTCCGGTTCGTGTTCCAATCCAGAGGTTGCCTCGTTTGTCTTCCAATAACGAATAGATGCATACATCGGTCAGAGCAGGATGTGTTTGCGTATTGACTACTTTTGTCTCTTTATCGTTGTATAACCATATTCCGTCATCCCACGTTGCAAAGCAGAAGGTGCCGTCGGACAGACGGATTATATCGTTGACGGTCGATATATAGGGAAGATGACTGAATGCGGGATGTTGTTTGTAATGTATTACTTTTTGTTCGGCAACGTTGTATTCAATGAGTCCGTATCCCATAATTCCCATATAAATGGATTGTTCGCTTGCAGGAAAAGCACTGCGTACCGAACTGGTGGGAAAACGTTGTAGTAATGGAGCTATCGGGTCATAGTTGAACAGTTTTTTTCTGGTGTTTACAGTATAGACACCTCCTCCAAGCATACCAATCCACATGAGTCCGTCCCGGCTGTATAGTAAAGCATTGACTTCATTGAAAGGTAATGGATTTTTTCCTTTGTTGGGCAGATAGTTGCTGAATGTACCGTTTCCGTTTTCCGACTCAAGAATACTGAGTCCGCTACGTGCGCCAATCCATAATTTTCCGGTATTACGGTCTTGTGTGATTGTATATATGATATTATCGCACAGACTTTCTTCCCGGTTTTCTTCATGTTTGAAGTGTTTAAGAAGTTATCCATGTCGTATGGATTTTCCATTTTGATCAGGCCATGTCGCCATGTCCCTATCCATATATTACCTTTGTTGTCTTCGAATAAGGTATGTGCTGATTGTGACGGGTTGATGTTTCTGTAGGTATAGAATCGGTCGCTTTTCGGATCGTAACGAAGTAACCCTTGAGCCCACGTTCCTATCCATATGTTTCCGTTGGAGTCCTCAATGATGGATTTGACATCAAAATACGGACTATTTGTTTCTTGAATCTGTGAATCACATAATTCAAAAGTATTACTTCCTGCCCTTTTCCTGAAAATACCTTTATTGGCTCCTACCCATATTTCTCCTTTGCTGGTACATTCCAAGGCCTCAATATGGCTTACTTGGAGGAGGGGAGAGATGATCTTTTTAATATTCCCCTTTTGTTTGTCAAGTACGTACAAGCCGTTGTTTGTACCTATCCATAGCTTGTGGTTGTTGTCTTCGGATACAATGTTTACAAAGCCGTTTATATTGTGTGTGGGGTCGATACCATTAGGGCGATAGACTATATTAGAGTAGCCATCAAAGCGCAGTAAGCCGTTATAGGTTGAAATCCAGATGTAACCATCATTGTCCTGATATAAATTCCGCACTTCGTTGGTCGGTAAAGATGAGGAATTCAACGGGATGAATTGTAGATCGTTGGCATGCAGGTTGTAACGGATGTTTGCCAAAAGAATCAATAGTAGAAAAAGAAAGAGTTGTTTAGGTAAGGAAATGGTGTGTATCATAGCTATTGACTTTTTTTGTTCAGATATAAGGCCACGTTTGAATAGATGTATTTTCAAAGTATGGTGAACCTAAGAGGGAGGATTGCGCGTATACATGACTCAGTCATGCATACGTGCAATTCTTTTTATTTTATACGAGATTCTTTTAGAATAAGAATCTCAGTACGTCGTTGAAGTTAGCCCAAAGAAGCAGGGCAAAGAGCAAGAACATACCCACCATCTGTGCGTGTTCCATGAACTTGTCGCTCGGTTTACGGCGTGCAATAATCTCATAGAGCAGGAACAGAACGTGTCCACCATCTAAGGCTGGGATAGGCAGAATGTTCATAAAGGCCAGAATGATACTGAGGAAAGCTGTCATGTACCAGAACTGATGCCAATCCCATGTAGCGGGGAAGATACTGCCGATGGTTCCAAAGCCACCCAGTTGTTTGGCTCCTTCCTTAGAGAAGAGATACTTCATTTGGCCTACGTAGCCTTTCAGTGTGTTGATACCTAAAGCTACTCCGGCGGGGAATGAAGAGAAGAACGAGTATTCTTTCTGTACCACTGGCAACAGGCGTGCGGTACGCATTTCAGCCGTAATTCCGATTTCGTAAAGTGAATCGGTTGTCAGGCTGAGGGTATCAGTAACGCCGTTACGTACATAGGTCAGACGGATATCGTGTGAGGCTTGTCCGTCCTTTTGGCGATTCATCATTTCTTCCTTAAAGTCGAAATAGGCAATGTTTCGTCCGTCCAGTTGGGTGATGCTGTCGCCCGGTTGAAGTCCGGCCAGTGCGGCAGGACGCCCGGCTACGACACTGTCGATAACAAACGGATAGCGGAAGTCGGCAAAGCGTGTACTGTCGGCCAGCAGTCGGTCCATCAGGTTTTCGGGGATGTAGACGGATGCTTCTTTACCGTCGCGCAATACAGTCACCTGGCGAGCATCAACAATAGCGGTCAGCAGATCGCTACCCATACGCTCGAAGGGTACGCCGTCGGCTGAGATTAATACGTCACCGTCGCGGAAGCCTGCCTGATGCATCGTTTCGTTGAAGTCCATACCGAGCGGGGCTTTCTGTACAGGAATGTAAGAGTCACCCCAGGCAAAGAGTATCATGGAGTAGATGAACAGGGCCAGCAGGAAGTTGAACAACACACCTCCCACCATGATGAGCAGTCGTTGCCATGCCGGTTTGGCGCGAAACTCCCATGGCTGCATGGGTTGCTTCATCTGTTCGGTATCCATTGACTCGTCTATCATACCGGCTATCTTGACATAACCACCCAAAGGCAGCCAGCCGATACCGTATTCTGTTTCGCTGTTCTTAGGTTTGAACTTAAACAGCGTGAACCAGGGGTCGAAGAAGAGGCAGAACTTTTCCACTCGCGTCTTGAAGAGGCGGGCAAAGAGGAAGTGCCCCATTTCGTGTATGACGACGAGCAATGAAAGGCTCATAATCAGTTGCAGGGCACGAATCAAGAATGTTTCCATTATTTATCCAACTATTAAAATTCAACTATTAATTATTAATTTTCAATTATCCATTGATGAAGCTTTCGGCTACACGGCGCGCTTCGGCATCGGTGGCTACATAGTCTTCGTAGGTAGGTTTGCTGATGAAAGATACACGTTCCATGGTCTTTTCAATCACATCGCTCATGCCGAGGAAGGAGATGCGGTCGTGTAGGAAAGCGGCTACGCACACTTCGTTAGCTGCATTGACAATGCAGGGCATGTTTCCACCCCGGTGCAGGGCTTCGTAAGCCAAAGCCAAGTTACGGAAACGGGTGGTATCGGGTTGCTCGAAAGTCAGTTCCGTACATTTGGTGAAGTCCAGACGTGGGAACGAGGCGTGCAGACGGTCGGGATAGGAGAATGCGTACTGAATAGGCAGGCGCATGTCGGGCATACCGAGCTGTGCTTTTACGGCACCGTCTTCAAACTGTACCATGCTGTGAATGACCGATTGCGGATGTACAACTACTTCTATCTGATCCGGGCGTACGCCGAACAACCATTTGGCTTCTATTACTTCGAATCCTTTGTTCATCATCGAAGCGGAATCAATGGTAATCTTGGCGCCCATCTCCCAATTGGGATGATGCAGAGCCTGTTCTTTAGTCACGGTTTTCAGTTGCTCGTGAGTGAACGTGCGGAAGGGGCCTCCCGACGCGGTAAGAATGACTTTCTCGATAGCGTTTCCGTTTTCACCGGCCAGACACTGGAATACGGCAGAGTGTTCCGAGTCGACAGGAAGAATGGATGTGCGGTTCATGCGTGCCAGGTCGTTGATCAGTTCACCTGCTACGACGAGTGTCTCTTTGTTGGCCAAAGCGATGGTTTTACGGGCACGGATGGCGTTGATGGTAGGTTTCAGTCCGGCATAGCCCACCATCGCAGTCAGTACCATGTCAACGGGTTTTTCGGCAACAATCTGGCAAAGAGCCTCTTCGCCGGCATATACCTTGATAGGCAGGTCGGCCAGTGCTTCTTTCAGTCGCGGATATTTCGACTCGTTGGCTATGACTACGGCTTCGGGCATAAACTTGCGCGCCTGTGCGATGAGTTCCTCGACACGGTTGTTGGCCGTCAGTATGTAGGCCTCGTATTTGTCGGGGTGCTCTTCGATGACTTGCAGGGCTTGCGTCCCGATGGAGCCGGTAGAACCTAATATGGCAATCTGTTTCTTTATCATTTTCAGATTCGTTTTTTGAGTATTTCTCTATACTTATATATAATGTATATTTCAGTTGTTCGGTTTAGCAATACTTCGGTAAATAATTAATTAAATACTTAAA
>ULPI01021848.1_pt1 | contig 14237 bp, 10 predicted proteins | sample 1953381 | NCBI WGS metagenome assembly ULPI01 (sample SAMEA4835626, study PRJEB28245) | human gut metagenome | biome: gut microbiome; material: fecal sample | place: Denmark | collected 2008
TGATGGAGGAGAATGTAGAGCGTATATCTTCAAATGATCTTAGCAAGAAGATGCATGTGACGGCTTCCCAGATTCGTCAGGACTTAAATAATTTCGGTGGTTTTGGTCAGCAGGGTTACGGCTATAATGTACGCTATTTGTATACAGAAATCGGTAAGATCCTTGGGCTGGATACTGTACATCCGATGATTATTCTGGGTGCCGGTAATCTGGGACAGGCATTGGCCAATTATGTGGATTTTGAAAAGCGCGGATTTAAGCTGGTTGGTATTTTTGACGTCAATCCTGTACTTGAGGGGATTGCAGTTCGTGGAATTGAGATTCAGATGTTGAGCGATCTTCCTTTGTTTCTGAAGGAGAATGAGGTTGAGATCGCGATCCTGACTCTTCCTAAAAACAAAGCCAAAGAGATGGCAAAGATTTTAATTGATAATGGAATTAAGGCAATCTGGAATTTTGCACATATTGATCTGGATGCCCCGGAGGATGTAATGGTAGAGAACGTACATCTTTCAGAGAGTCTTATGACTTTGTCCTATAACCTGAGTGAGTACAGAAAGGAACATGAAGGGATGTAAGGGATAACTGTGAAACACAAGGCTGTGGTCATCTGATCACAGCTTTTCTCTTGTATGTAAATGTGTTATTGTAAACAGGAGGTGAACAGATGAGAGAGATTGTAACTGCTGTTGAGATGAAAGAACTGGATCATAATACGATTCAGAAAGCCGGGATATCGTCTCCGGTACTTATGGAGAGGGCGGCATTAAAGACGGTTGAGGAGATTGTACAGAGATTAAAGAATAAAGAAAAAGAGAAAATCCTTGTGGTCTGCGGAACCGGCAACAATGGCGGAGACGGATTGGCGATTGCCAGACTGCTTCAGTTGAGAGGAGTCAGACCCTGGTATTATATTGCGGGTAAGGAAGAGAAAATGACTGCTGAAACTGCCGGACAGCTTAAAACAGCAGAATATTATCAGGTGCCCCGGGTGCATAACCTGGATCTGGATGAATATACTACTATAGTAGATGCCATCTTTGGGGTTGGACTGAGCAGACCTGTAGAGGGAAAATATGCAGAGCTTATCAGTACAATGAACCGGGCATCTGCGTATAAAGTAGCTGTGGATATTCCATCCGGGATTGACTCAGATACCGGATTTGAGAAGGGGATTGCATTCCGGGCAGATCTTACGGTTACCTTTGCTTTTCGCAAAAGAGGGCTGTGTTTTTATCCCGGACGCATGTATGGCGGTGAGATCGTTGTTACGGATATCGGAATCTATTCCATACCCGGAAAGAAAATCTGTATGCATCATCTGGAACGTGAAGATTTGAAAATGCTTCCGGAGAGAGTTCCCTATGGAAATAAAGGAACCTTCGGCAAGGTTCTTCTTATAGCTGGCAGCGAAGGAATGTGCGGAGCTGCATATCTGAGTGCAGCAGCTGCTCTGAAAAGCTCTGCGGGAATGGTGAGAATTCAGACCGTGGAGGCCAACAGGATTCCGTTGCAGACACTGTTGCCGGAAGCCATGATCACCTGTGATTTTGATGAGAAAAAAAACCAGGCAATGCTTGACTGGTGTGATGTGCTTGTGATAGGACCGGGTCTTGGAACCGGAGCGCAGAGCAGGGAAAGAGCTCAGTGGTTCCTGGCGAAGGCAGCTGAGTGTAAAAAAACAGTAATTCTGGATGCAGATGGCCTGAATCTTCTGTCAGTCCATGACAACTGGAAGTGTTTTATCGGGGAACATGTGATCCTGACACCTCATATTGGTGAGATGAGTCGTCTGTGCGGAAAAGAAATCGGTAAGATCCAGGATTGTCTGGCACAGACCGCAGCTGATTATGCAAAGGAGTCTGGAGCGGTTTGCGTTCTGAAGGATGCCTGTACTGTGGTGGCAGATGCTTTTGGAGATATGTATTTGAACATTTCGGGTAATGCAGGAATGGCTACAGCGGGAAGTGGAGATGTGTTAAGCGGTGTGCTTGCCGGTATACAGTGTATGTATCTGGCAGCAGAAAAGAAATTTTCTCCTGTTATGCTGGCTGCACTTGGTGTATATGTGCATGGGCTGGCAGGTGATCTGGCTGCTGAAACAGTAGGGCAGCGAGGGATGACCGCAGGAGATATCATCTGTTTTCTGCCGGAAATACTAAGATAGAATATTCATTTTGAGGCAGTAAATCTGTGAAACAATTTGCAGATATTAACATGAAAAAATAACAGAGGAAAATTATTATGAAGAAAGATAGCAGAGTAAAAGCAGTCATTTCACTGGATGCAGTAGAACATAATTTCCGGGAAATGAGAAAAAATATTGCAGAAGAGACAAGGATGATCGCAGTCATAAAGGCTGACGCTTATGGACATGGCGCGGTGCCGGTTGCACATCTCATTGAGGATTATGATTATATCTGGGGATTTGCGGCTGCAACTGCGGAAGAAGCGATTCATCTGCGAGAAGCCGGGATTACAAAACCAATCCTGATCCTTGGAATTGTTTTTGATGAATATTTTCCGGAACTTGTCCGTTATGAGATCCGTCCTGCAGTGTGCGAATATGAGGAGGCAAGGAAACTTTCAGACGAAGCGGTTCTGCAGAAAAAAACTGTACATATTCATATTGCTCTGGACACAGGAATGACCAGGATCGGTTTTGCGGATACACAGGAAAATGTAGAGGAAATTAAAAAAATTTCAGAACTTCCAAATCTTGAGATTGAGGGTATGTTTACTCATTTTGCAAGAGCAGATGAGTATGACAGAAGTCCGGCTATGGTACAATTGGAGCGGTATCTGGATTTTTCAAGACGCGTAGAAGAGGCAGGAGTGGAAATTCCTCTGCATCACTGTTCTAACAGTGCGGGCATCATACGTATGCCGGAAGCAAATCTGAATATTGTCCGCGCCGGAATCACAATTTATGGAATTTATCCTTCTTCTGAGGTGGAGAGAGATATTGTAAAGCTTGAGCCGGTTATGGAACTTAAGAGTCATGTGACTTATGTGAAGGACGTTCCTGCCGGAGCAGCGATCAGCTACGGCGGTACTTATGTGGCTGACAGGAAGCTTCGTGTGGCAACTGTTCCGGTAGGCTATGCAGACGGCTATTCCAGGCAGCTTTCCAATAAAGGCTGGGTTCTGATACATGGACAAAAGGCTCCGATCCTTGGTAGAGTCTGTATGGACCAGTTTATGGTAGATGTGACTGAGATTGGTGATGTGAAGAAGGGCGATGAGGTAACACTGATCGGCAGAGACGGGGATGAGTTTATCGGTATTGAGGAGATTGGTGATCTCTGTGGCAGATTTTCCTATGAGTTTGCCTGTGATATCAGCCCGCGTGTGCCGAGAGTCTATATTAAAAACGGGAAAGAAATATAATGTTACTGTTTGCTGAATAGAGACGAAGTGAGCGATAACTGATTTTTATATACCACGCATGTATACACAAGAAAAAGGTGGAAATACTTTATCTTAACCGGACAGGAAATATCCGGCTGATAACAAGGTTTCTTCTTATGGCAATGTTGTAAATTGAAACCGGAAAGAATCGGAGTGTGAATTGTGTGGTAATTAAAAGAGGGGATATATTTTATGCTGATCTTCGCCCTGTAGTGGGGAGTGAACAGGGTGGAATCCGGCCGGTTCTGATCATTCAGAATAACGTAGGTAACCGGCACAGCCCTACAGTGATCTGTGCTGCTATTACATCAAAAATGAACAAGGCTAAGCTTCCTACACATATTGAGATCAATGCGGAACTCTATGGGATTGAAAAAGATTCTGTGATTTTGCTGGAACAGCTTCGTACTATAGATAAAAGAAGATTAAAAGATAAGGTCTGTCATCTGGATGATGCGATGCTGGATAAGGTGAATCATGCACTTGAGATCAGCCTGGAGCTTACGTTCTGATTTTACTTTTTAAGGGATATATCATCTGATCCGGTATTACGATTTTTTGGCTTGCATGTCTCGGATAGTAGTGCGTGAACAATAAATGAACAGTAATTTTTGGTATCTCTGTCCGGTCAGTATCTTGACGATTAATGGAGAAAGTGATATATTTTACCAGTAATTACGCATATTCAATAAGGAGGAGACTGAATAATATAATGGAAGATGGCAGTAGTATGCCCCTCTGGGGCTTATTTGTTTTACTGTTACTGTTGTGGCTGAATGGAATCTTTTACGGGTTTGCCGCAGCGCTGAGAAACATAAGTGAGAATGATACACAGAAGAAAGCAGAGGAAGGCGATAAAAAAGCACAGATGCTGATGGCTCTGATCGACAAACCGGCGCAGTTTGTCAATGCAATTCCGCTGATCGTAATGGCATGTGGTATTTGTTTTGGTACTTTTCTGGTCCCATATGCTGTGGATGCATTTTATCCATACATAAAGCATGTGCCTGCACTGATCCTGGTAATGGCATTGTGCGTGATTTTTCTTGCTGCAATCGGTATTCTGGCTTTTCGGCGGGTTGGTACTTATCATCCTGAAGCTTATGCATATAAGTATCTGAACCTGGTACATTTCTGGCTGAATCTGTTAAAGCCTTTTACTGTATCTGTCACCTGGATCGCCAGACTGGCAGCAGTGCCTTTTGGTGTGGAGATAAACCGTACAGAAAAGTCTGTCACAGAAGAGGAAATCATTTCCATTGTAGATGAAGCTCATGAACAGGGCGTCATCCAGGAGAATGAGGCGGAAATGATCCAGAATATCATATCTTTTAATGAGACAGAAGCCCATGATATCATGACTCACAGAAAGAATGTGGTGGCCTTTGACGAGGAGATATTGCTCAAGAACATGATTGACACTATGCTGGAAGAGGGGAATTCCCGTTATCCGGTATATGAGGAGAATATTGACAATATCAAAGGAATTGTCCATTATAAAGATGCGCTTAAGTTTATGACACAGAATCCCTGGGCGAAGTTCAAACCGTTGAAGGAACTGCCCGGAATTATCCGTCAGGCATCCCTGATTCCTGAAACAAGGGGGATTGGAGATCTTTTTCATACTATGCAGGCCAGAAAGATCCATATGGCAATTGTTGTGGATGAATATGGCCAGACAGCCGGGATCGTTACCATGGAGGATATTCTGGAGGAGATTGTCGGAGATATTCTGGATGAATATGATGAGGATGAAATTACGATCCGCGCACAGAAAGATAACAGTCTGATCATTGACGGGCTTGCTTATCTGGAGGATGTGGAAGAAGAGTTGGATGCAGATTTTGGGGATACAGAGTTTGAAACACTGAACGGTTATCTGACCAATATTCTGGGACATATTCCTACAGATAAGGATGTTGATACAAGCATAAAAGCGATTGGATACTGTTTTACGATCTTGTCTATTGGTAATAAAACCATTGGCAAGGTTAAGGTGGAGCGGGATAATAATGTTGCTGTATAAACAGCAGCAGATAAAAATAATTAACAAAAGGAGAAAGAAAGATGTCAGGACATTCAAAATTTGCAAACATTAAGCATAAGAAAGAGAAAAACGATGCAAAAAAAGGTAAGATTTTTACAGTAATCGGACGTGAGCTGGTTATGGCTGTCAAAGCAGGCGGTCCGGATCCGAATAATAACAGCAAACTTCGTGATGTAATTGCCAAAGCGAAAGCAAACAACATGCCAAACGATACAATCGAACGTGGTATCAAAAAAGCAGCAGGTGCTGATTCCGCAGACAACTACGAGAAAGCTGTATATGAAGGATATGGTCCGAACGGTGTTGCTATCATTGTTGAGACTCTGACAGACAACAAGAACCGTACAGCAGGTAATGTACGTAATGCATTTACAAAGGGTAACGGAAGCATCGGAACTCAGGGATGTGTATCCTATATGTTTGATCAGAAAGGTCAGATCATTATTGACAAAGAAGAGTGTGAGATGGATGCAGACGAGATTATGATGCTTGCTCTGGATGCCGGTGCTGAGGACTTCAGCGAGGAAGAGGACAGTTATGAGATTCTCACTGCTCCGGATGATTTCAGTGCAGTTCGCGAAGCTCTGGAAAAAGCAGGTCTGCCTATTGCAGAAGCACAGGTTGCCATGATTCCTCAGACTTATGTGGAGCTTACAGATGAGCAGGCACTCAAGGATCTTCAGAGAACTCTGGATCTTCTGGATGATGACGATGATGTCACAGATTACTGGACAAACTGGGATGAGCAGTAAAATACCGCAGGTATATTGAGACTGCCTGTTTTGGGTTATTGCTGTCGGACATGTATAGTTTATAAAAGAAACACACATAATACCTCCATAGAGAAAATGGAGGTATTTTTATGTCTGAAAACAGATATGGAGAAAAAAGAGAAGAGTCTGAAACAGGGATGAAGCTGCAAAACTGTGAGACACAGGAGTCAGAAAATAAAGTTCAGGAAAGTACCAATGAGCAGATCAAAGATATGGGACAGGTGGTTTTAAACAGCAATTCCCGAAAACACAAGGTAGAGCTTCTGACCATCATTGGTGAGGTGGAAGGTCATGAGTCTGCACCCTCCCATTCCAAAACTACAAAATATGAGCATGTACTTCCAAAGCTTGCCATCATTGAGGATGATGAAGAAATAGAAGGCTTGCTGATCCTTTTAAACACAGTGGGAGGAGATGTGGAGGCTGGGCTTGCCATTGCAGAGATGATTGCCTCATTAAGTATACCAACAGTGTCACTGGTTCTGGGCGGCGGACATTCTATCGGAGTTCCGATGGCCGTATCTGCGGACTATTCTTTCGCAGTACCAAGTGCTACGATGGTGATCCATCCGGTACGTTCCAATGGTATGTTTATCGGAGTGGCTCAGACTTACCGGAATATGGAGAAAATTCAGGACCGTATCACTACATTTATTTCCGAACACTCCAGAGCATCTCAGAAACGTCTGGAAGAGCTGATGCTTGATACTTCTCAGCTGGTAAAAGATGTAGGAACCATGCTGGAAGGAAAAGAGGCAGTAAAAGAAGGGCTGATCGATGAGGTTGGCGGTATTAAGGAAGCGTTGGCAAAATTATATGAAATGATAGAAAAAGAGTGTTAAAAGTGAAAAAAATCTTATATATGCTACAAATCAACCCTTGCCATATGTCAGATTTTGGCGTATTATTAATAGAGGTTTATTATTTGCGAGGAGGAAAACCATGTATAAGATTTTAAAAGCTGAAACACTGGCAGCTAAGATCCATCTTATGGTTGTACACGCACCGCGTGTTGCAAGCCATTGTCAGCCAGGACAATTTATTATCGTTAAGTTAGATGAGAAGGGTGAGAGAATCCCTCTTACTATCTGTGATTATGATCGTGAAGAAGGTACGGTCACAATCGTATTCCAGGAGATTGGTGTATCTACCATCAAGATGGCAGAATTAAAAGCAGGAGATGCATTCCGCGATTTCGTAGGACCTCTTGGATGTCCTTCTGAATTTGTTGAGGAAGATATCGAAGAATTAAAGAAAAAGAAAATGGTATTTGTTGCCGGCGGTGTTGGTACAGCCCCTGTTTACCCACAGGTAAAATGGCTCCATGAACATGGAATCACAGCAGATGTTATTCTTGGTGCAAAAACTAAGGATATGGTTATCCTTGAGAAAGAACTGGGAGAAGTTTCCAATCTTTATGTTACTACAGATGACGGTTCCTATGGCCGTGCAGGTATGGTTACCAAGACTCTTGAGGATCTGGTAACAAACGAAGGCAAACATTACGATGTCTGTGTAGCGATCGGACCGATGATCATGATGAAATTTGTCTGTCTTCTTACCAAGAAGCTTGGCATTCATACAATTGTCAGCATGAACCCGATCATGGTTGACGGAACAGGTATGTGTGGCGCATGCCGTCTTCAGGTTGGCGATGAGATTAAGTTTGCATGTGTAGACGGACCGGAATTCGACGGACATCTCGTTGATTTCGACCAGGCTATGAAGAGAAGCCAGATGTATAAGACTGAAGAGGGACGTGCATTACTGAAACTTCAGGAAGGTGATACCCATCATGGCGGATGTGGACATTGTGGAGGTGACAAGTAATGGCAGATGCAAAGATGTTAAAGAAAGTTCCTGTAAGAGAACAGGATCCAAAGGTGCGTGCAACAAACTTTGAAGAAGTTTGTCTTGGATACAATCAGGAAGAAGCAATGGAAGAAGCACAGAGATGCTTAGGCTGTAAGAAACCGAAATGTGTGGAAGGCTGTCCTGTATCCATTAATATTCCTGGATTTATTGAAGAGATTAAAGAGGGAAAGATCGAAGAAGCATACAAAGTGATCGGATTATCCTCCGCACTTCCGGCTATCTGTGGACGTGTATGTCCTCAGGAATCCCAGTGTGAGGGTAAATGTATCCGCGGAGTCAAAGGTGAAGCTGTTTCTATCGGTAAGCTGGAGAGATTTGTTGCTGACTATGCTCTGGAACATGATATCAAACCTGTTGGAGCAGAAGTTAAGAACGGACATAAAGTTGCAGTAATCGGTTCCGGTCCTTCCGGACTTACCTGTGCAGGTGATCTTGCAAAAGCTGGTTATGATGTAACTGTATTTGAAGCTCTTCATGAACTTGGCGGTGTTCTTGTTTACGGTATTCCGGAGTTCCGTCTTCCGAAACAGAAAGTTGTTAAGAAAGAAATTGAAAAAGTTAAAGAATTAGGTGTTAAATTCGAGACTAATGTTGTTATCGGTAAATCCACAACAATCGATCAGCTAATCGAGGACGAAGGATTTGAAGCTGTATTTATCGGATCAGGTGCCGGACTTCCAATGTTCATGGGTATCCCGGGTGAGAATGCAAGCGGTGTATTCTCTGCCAACGAATATCTTACAAGAAGCAACCTGATGAAAGCTTTTGATGATTCTTATGATACACCGATCGCAGCAGGAAAGAAAGTAGCAGTTGTAGGCGGTGGTAATGTTGCTATGGATGCTGCCAGAACAGCTTTAAGACTTGGTGCTGAAGTACATATCGTATACAGAAGAAGTGAAGCAGAGCTTCCTGCACGAGCAGAGGAAGTTCATCACGCAAAAGAAGAGGGAATCATCTTTGATCTTCTTACTAACCCGAAGGAAATCCTTGTAGATGAGAACGGTCATGTAAAAGGTATGAAGGTTGTCAAGATGGAACTTGGTGAGCCGGATGCTTCCGGAAGACGTCGTCCGGTTGAAATTCCGGGATCTGAATATGACATGGATGTAGATACAGTTATCATGTCTCTTGGTACTTCCCCGAACCCTCTTATCTCTTCTACAACAAAAGGTCTTGAAGTCAATAAGAGAAGATGTATCATTGCTGAAGAAGAAACAGGTAAGACATCTAAAGATGGTGTATATGCCGGCGGTGATGCTGTTACAGGTGCAGCTACTGTTATCCTTGCCATGGGTGCAGGTAAAGCTGGTGCCAAAGGTATCGATGAATATCTTAAAAATAAATAATGTAAATGGTACTTGACAGATTTTGACGTCTGTGGCATGATTACTAGTGTTGATAATCATGAAAAGCTTAGAAGGTGTTTACAGGGATTTATTTTCCGTCAGAGAGAGGAAGCCATCGGCTGGAAGCTGCCTCAGGTTCAGATATTTCCTGAATTTCCCACCGGAGCCGCGTTTCTGAATGACAGTATTTACTGAGTAGGAAATGACGTTACTGCGCGTTAAGCAGACCGAGAGCCTGTAGAAAATGCAGGAAGCAGGGTGGTACCGCGGATATTTTACTCCGTCCCTTTAGTGGGACGGAGTTTTTTGTTTGCCAATTCTGCTATTATAACATGAATTGCGAGAACTGCTTTTGCAACGGAGCGATTTGTGGCTATCAAGTCAGAGTCAGATTTTACGTTACTGTTCATTCTGTTCTCAGTAACGATTTTTCTTCTCTGACATTATGACATAAAGGAGAAAGAGAACATGGATATGAAAGAAAGACTTCAGGAACTGGCTGAAGCAGCCGGAAAACGGATCAGTGAATCCGAAGGTCTGGAAAAACTGAACGAAGTACGTGTGGCATACCTTGGTAAAAAAGGTGAATTGACTGCAATTTTAAAGAGTATGAAAGATGTTGCACCGGAAGAGCGCCCGAAGGTTGGACAGCTTGTAAACGAAACAAGAAGCAAGATAGAAGCACTTCTTGATGAATCTAAACAGAAACTGGAAGAAGCAGCACGTGAAGAGAAGATAAAACAGGAAGTGATTGATGTGACTTTACCTGCAAAGAAAGCTAAAATCGGTCACCGTCACCCGAACACCATCGCCCTGGAAGAAGTAGAACGTATCTTTATTGGTATGGGTTATGAAGTAGTAGAGGGACCGGAGGTAGAGTATGCGGATTACAACTTTACTAAACTGAATATTCCGGAAAATCATCCGGCACGTGATGAACAGGATACTTTCTTTATCAACGATTCTATCCTTCTTCGTTCCCAGACTTCACCGGTTCAGGCACGTACTATGGAGAAAGGAAAGCTGCCGATCCGTATGATCGCACCTGGTCGTGTATTCCGTTCAGATGAAGTAGATGCAACACATTCTCCTTCTTTCCATCAGATCGAAGGTCTTGTTATTGACAAGAACATCACTTTTGCAGATCTTAAGGGAACTTTGCAGGAGTTTGCACAGGAATTATTCGGACCTGAGACAAAAACTAAGTTCAGACCACATCACTTCCCGTTCACAGAGCCAAGCGCAGAGGTGGATGTATCCTGTTTCAAGTGTGGTGGTAAAGGCTGCCGTTTCTGTAAAGGTTCCGGCTGGATTGAAATCCTTGGCTGCGGTATGGTTCATCCGAATGTATTAAGCATGTGCGGAATTGGTCCGGAAGAATACACAGGATTCGCATTTGGCGTAGGTCTTGAACGTATTGCACTTCTGAAATATGAGATTGATGACATGAGACTGCTCTATGAGAATGATATCCGTTTCCTGAAACAGTTCTGATGAAATGACTGTCTGAAACAACAGAGCTATGCAGCCAAGAGGAAATTTCTGTCCGGGAAAGCTGCTATAAGTCTGAGCTATAATATAGAAAGAGGATTAACAAAATGAATACTTCATTATCTTGGATTAAAATGTATGTGCCGGATCTTGATGTGACAGCACAGGAATATACAGATGCCATGACACTGACAGGAACAAAAGTGGAAGGCTTTGAAAAACTGGACGCAGATCTGGATAAGATCGTGATCGGTCAGATTGAAAAAATTGAGAAACATCCGGATGCAGATAAACTGATCATCTGCCAGGTGAATATCGGAACAGAGACTGTACAGATCGTTACAGGCGCTCCTAATGTAAAAGAGGGAGATAAGGTTCCTGTTGTTCTTGACGGCGGACGTGTTGCCGGTGGACATGACGGAAAGAAAACACCGGGTGGAATTGAAATCAAAAAAGGAAAACTTCGCGGAATCGATTCCTATGGTATGATGTGTTCCATCGAAGAGCTGGGAAGCACAAGAGAAATGTATCCGGAAGCACCGGAATACGGAATCTATATTTTCCCTGAAGACGCTGTTGTAGGCGAGAGTGCGATCAAGGCACTGGGCCTGGATGATGTTGTCTTTGAATATGAAATCACATCCAATCGTGTTGACTGCTACGGCGTACTGGGAATTGCAAGAGAAGCGGCAGCTACGTTTAATGAGAAATTCTGTCCTCCTGTTGTAGAGTGTAAGGGAAATGATGAAAAAGCTTCTGACTATGTAAAAGTAACGGTAGAAGATTCGAAACTTTGTCCACGTTACTGCGCAAGAGTCGTAAAGAATGTTAAGATCGGACCATCTCCGAAATGGATGCAGAGATGTCTGGCTTCCAATGGAATCCGTCCGATCAATAATCTGGTAGATATTACAAACTATGTAATGGAAGAATTTGGTCAGCCAATGCACGCATATGATCTGGACAGGATTGCAGGAAAAGAAATTGTTGTACGTCGTGCAGAGAATGATGAGAAATTTGTAACGCTGGATGGACAGGAACGTACCATGGATGATCAGGTACTGATGATTTGTGACGGTGAGAAAGCAGTTGGTATTGCCGGTATCATGGGTGGAGAGAATTCTATGATCACAGACGATGTAAAAACTGTTCTTTTCGAGGCTGCATGTTTTGATGGAACAAATATCCGCCTTTCTTCCAAGAGAATCGGTCTGAGAACAGATGCTTCCGGTAAATTCGAAAAAGGTCTTGACCCGAACAATGCGCAGGCAGCTATCGACAGAGCATGCCAGCTGATGGAGGAACTTGGAGCAGGTGAAGTCGTAGGTGGAATGGTAGATATCTGCAATGAAGTAAGAGAACCATCCAGAGTTCCTTTCAAACCGGAGAAGATTAATGCTCTTCTTGGAACTGACCTGACACCGGAAGAGATGCTTGCTTATCTGGCAAAAGTAGAACTGACCTATGACGAAAAAACAAATGAGATCGTAGCTCCTACTTTCCGTCAGGATATCCATTATGTAGCTGATGTTGCAGAAGAAGTTGCAAGATTTTTCGGATATGATAAGATTCCTACTACTCTGCCTACAGGTGAAGCTACAACAGGTAAGCTTCCGTTTAAACTTCGTATTGAAGCAGTGGCACGTGATATTGCGGAATATTGTGGTTTCTCTGAAGGAATGACCTATTCTTTCGAAAGTCCGAAGGTATTTGACAAATTAAGACTTCCGGCTGACAGTAAGCTCCGTCAGGGAATCGTGATCAGCAATCCTCTGGGAGAAGACTACAGTGTCATGAGAACAACTACTTTAAACGGTATGCTCAGTTCTCTGGCTACGAACTATAACAGAAGAAATAAAGATGTACGTCTCTATGAACTTGGTAATGTATATCGTCCGAAAGCACTTCCTCTTACAGAACTTCCGGATGAGCGTATGCACTTTACACTTGGTATGTATGGAAACGGCGATTTCTTTGACATGAAAGGTGTATGTGAAGAGTTCTTTGAGAAAGTAGGAATGAGAGATAAAGTAGATTATGATCCAAACAGCGGAAAGACTTACCTTCATCCCGGAAGACAGGCAAATATGGTTTATGATGGTAAGGTTGTAGGCTATCTGGGAGAGGTTCATCCTCTGGTTGCAGATACTTATGGAATCGGTGATAAGGCATATGTGGCAGTGATTGATATCCTTACGGTTCTTGAATTTGCAAGCTTCAACCATAAATACACAGGAATTGCAAAATATCCTGCAGTAACCCGCGATTTAAGTATGGTTGTTCCGAAAACCGTTCTTGCAGGACAGATTGAACATATTCTGACTCAGAGAGGCGGAAAGATTCTGGAGAGTTATCAGTTATTTGACATTTATGAAGGAAACCAGATTAAAGGAGGATATAAATCCATGGCTTATTCTCTGGTATTCCGTCACCATGACAAGACTCTGGAAGAGAGCGAGATTACAGCTGCAATGAAGAAAATCCTGAATGGTCTGACAGACCTTGGAATCGAGTTGAGAAGTTAATGCTGATTTATGTATTAAGACATGGGATAACTCAGTGGAATAAACTGAAAAAAGTGCAGGGGGCAATGGATATTCCCCTTGCACCGGAAGGAATTGAACTGGCGAAAAGAACAGGAGAAGCATTAAAAGATGTTCCGTTTGATATCTGTTTTACCAGTCCTCTGGCAAGAGCGAGACAGACAGCACATTATGTGCTGGGAAACAGGCAGATTCCCGTTATTGAGGATAAAAGAATCCAGGAAATTGATTTCGGAGTTCTTGAAGGAAGCCGGTTTAAGGATGAACAAGGAAAGATCATCAGTCATGAAATGGAAATTTTCTTTGAAGAGCCACAGAAATTTGAACGCCCTCAAAACGGCGAAAACATTTCTGATATCCTGAAACGCACCAGAGAATTCTGGGTGGAGAAAACGACAGATCCTGCTCTGGCAGACAAAACAATTCTTGTTTCTTCTCATGGATGTGCAGTTCGTGCACTGCTTCAGAACGTCTATCAGGATCCGGAACATTTCTGGCATGGATGTGTGCCTCCAAACTGCAGTATCAATCTGCTTGAAGTAAAAGATGGAAAAGCCAGATTTCTGGAAGAAGATAAAGTTTATTCTGAAATATAACAATTCTGTAAAATAATCCGGTGGAAAACTGTGCTTTGAGTACAGCTTTTCTGCCGGACTTTTAATATATTTTGTTACTGTTTATACACCACTATCCCGAGACATACAAGCCCAAACTCCATTGCCGCAGGCAATCTGGAATGAATTTTGGC
>ULPI01021183.1_pt1 | contig 14123 bp, 12 predicted proteins | sample 1953381 | NCBI WGS metagenome assembly ULPI01 (sample SAMEA4835626, study PRJEB28245) | human gut metagenome | biome: gut microbiome; material: fecal sample | place: Denmark | collected 2008
AGTATACTTTTTTTCTCTTCACTTTTGATTTCATTCCTTTTCGCACATGCAATTTTTATTAATATAACATTGAAATCAAATCTGGGGCAAAGCGAAACCAACTATATATGTTTCTTTTTGGAAATTTCAATTCTGAATTGGGAACATTTTTATTGTAACAACTTTTATAACCTGTAAGTATATATTTTGCGCAATCTGTATCTCCAGTTTTTTTCAATTTCTTATAAATCACAATCTGTGAACGAAGAAATGAATTGAATGCAGCATCAAACAATTTTTGATTTTTCTGCTTCCAAAAGAAATCTACTGCGGACTGATCTCCTTCAAGCCAATCTTTACACTTTCTTACAGTCATATTCGATTGCATAATGCTACCTGGTCGAATCCTGTAACTATATTGTGGATAATTAACGAGAGCAACTTTTTTTGTATAATAGAGCAATTTGTAGGTTGTGAAAGTATCTTCGTAAGTACGCCCTTTTGGATATACAATTTGATAATTTGTAAACAACGTTTTCTTATAGAGCTTATTCCACGCAACAAACCCCATATCATTGTGCTTTCCACTATACAAACTCTCAAGAAAACTCGTGCCGCTTACTACTTCAATGGTGTAATTTATACTACCATATTTTTGTATCGGCTTATCATATACTCTTCGATAGCTACATACTGCGATTTCCGCATCATTTTCTTCTGCCGCTAACAACAAGTTTTCTACAAATGTTTCATCAATATAATCATCTGAATCGATAAATGCAACATACTCTCCTGTAGCCAAATTCAAACCGCAATTTCTTGCATCAGACAGGCCTCCATTCTCCTTATGAATCACGCAAATTCGCGAGTCTTTCTTTTTGTATGTATCGCAAATGTCAGGACTCCCATCTGTACTCCCATCATCCACAAGGATAATTTCCATATTTTTATATGTCTGAGCACAAATGGAATCCACGCATTCTTGCAAATATTCTTCAACATTATAAATAGGTACTACAATCGACACTAATTTTTTGTTCATTTTTACACTCACATGACTTTAATATATAATGATGAAGGGGCATTTGTCCCCCCCCCCAACTTAATTTTATACGGCTCATCACCACGAGTAAAATCCACCTGATTAATGCCATTTTGCGGATTCTTAATTTGATTTAAAATAAAATCATATGCACCACGAAACAGCGGAGAATAGAACGCATATTGAACCTTAAAGCAATTCTGCATAATTCTAATTGCTTTATCATCTCTTAGTCCATATAAGTATCCTACTGTTTCATTGTTCAATTTAACAACAACTAACACAGAATTTTTCATTCGCCTCATGCTATTTTTTATAATATCATATGTTTTATTTTTTAATTCTTCGTAATTTGCATGAAGTATTCTCGAAAAACAATGAATCAACTCCTGATCATGGACTCGATTTTTTATTCTTGCACGTTCGGCGTGTATTGTAGACAATTCATTTATGAATTCATCATCATCGATATTTTTATGAACAAACAGCTCATAAAAATATCCATCTTTCTTCATTCTATTCAGTGCTGTACGCAGATTTTGCTTTGTACTTTTTGACAACTTAGCATTATATTCTTCAACCGTTGTGGGAAGCTCTACAAATGCAGATGTTGTTAAATGGTCTTCCACTCCTTTTTTCTTGCACCATGCAGCAAGTGCAGTGTCGTCTCTAACATAATCCAATTTAAAATCTAGCTGTGGAAACCCTTCTGATATTTTTTTTAACATAAAATCAAACCAACTGTTTTCAACATGGTCATAAATCATGTTCATATAATCCGAATAGGATTCGATACCCAAAAAATAAATACCTTTCTTTCGTCCAAGCCACTTAATCCCAAATGATTTTCTCTGCACGATCATTGGAGCAATTAGTACAACTTTATCGTCCTCAATAACCTGAAAGATATATATTTTTGTAAACCGTCGATTATATCGAAACTTCATCCACTGCTCAACCAGCAATACATTCCAATCGTACGATTGAAAAACCGTCATTTCCGCACCATGCTCTAATTCTTTCCACATGGGCTCCAACGATACCATATCTTGCTCGGAACTAATAATTTTATACTCAAATTTCATCTTTTATTCCTTTTCAGAAGACGATTAACTTCATATTTGATTTTAAATCGAATTGCAAATTCAAATAATATTGATAACCTTTCAGCATTTTGCTCCATTCTTGTTACCACGCTATATTTAGGTATTTGCAATTCAGTCCAATTTTTCAACAACTCAGTCGTTTCACTAAAGGATGCTTCTTCCGTGTAGGCTTCCACCTCACATAATCCCCCATTTCCAATTACGTCACACACTTTTATTACTATTTTGTCTGTTTCTGTTGATTTATCTAAAACAATCTCTGTTTTTGTTCCATTTCTATTTGGTTCACAATAAAGTACTTTTTCCCCTAATTGTATTTTCAGTTTTTTGATATGATTTCGCACATCAAAATCCTCATAAACAACAATTTTTCTTATCCTTTTATTCTCGTAGAATTGTACCGTCAACGTTTTATCTGTATCTGTTACATCTGGTCTCCAACAATATTCCCTTTCTCTGAATGGCTCATTTTTGTCCAAGATGTTTCCCGCATCGTACATCATAAAGTCGTTTATATATTTGGTTTCCCCAGATGAAGCTTGGAGTATTCCTTCAAGCATCACATTATTTGTGGGGCGATTCCAATATACCACATCGCTATTAATTACACGCTGCATTTCATACCACGCAGTCGTCAATGTGTGCTGTCTAGCAGCTTTATAAAGTATATTTTTTTTTAGCAATGGTGTAATTGTTTCTTTTGGAACACATAAGGATATCCTGTCCTTCCAGCTAAAATTAGGCGATTCTAATTCATGAACATCCCCACTATAAAAGAAATTTGTTTCATGCTTTGTTCTTTGGAACGGTTCTACATAGTAGTCTTTTTCACCTTTCCAAACGCCATTATATGCATATTTTTTTAAAACAATTGGTCTATATGCACGGCGTTCTTTCAGGATTTCTCCCATACATCTATCAAATGTCAATGAGGCCGCTCTATGATCCGGATGTGAATCGAAATCCACACATATAAGTACATCCGCAGCAATATCTTCAATTACTGATTTCATATCATTTTTGAAATTTTCATATGTAAACACATGATGTGTCTGATTTTTCTTAAAGCAATACTCATCATGCCCCTTAAAACAATTTGTAGCTGTCTTATTCAATGTTGAAATAAGATCTTTTTCAGCGTAATAGATATGTTCATTTTCCTTCCACTCATTTGCATAACCCAAAAAAACAATATGTTCCTGCTGAACGCCTAATACTTTTAGTGCATTTATTGCTTCCTGCACCCTATTGTTTTTTTCCTTTTTAGTCGCGTCTCCATTTGTAGTATATAAAACATACACTTCGATATTTTCTTTTACTGCCTTAACAATCAATTGTCCCGCTAAATTTATTTCATCATCGGGATGTGGTGCAACAACCAGCATTTTATTAATATTCATCTGTTTTCACCAATCTTCTTTTGAATCCATTCAACAGTTTTTTCGGTAGCGTCTCCATGATCATAAATTGGATATTTTTCAAAATATTTGTCAACCTTATCAAAATATGTTTTTGGATCAAATCGTAGTATATTTTTTATAAGTTGCTCATTTGATTCTGCCATAGGGAACGGAAAACAAAAGAACTCCGGTAGCAATCCTCTCGTTTTTTCATAAGTTTTTAAGTCAAGTGCGCAAATAAATACAGGTTTCTTCAGAATTGCAAAGTCAAAAACGCATGAAGAATAATCCGATATAATTATATCGCAAGCTAAAGACAGCTCTTGCATATCCTGGTAGATTGTTCCATTTATAATATTGTCAGTGTAATTTATAAAGCCACTTTGCAGTGCTGCATTGGGATGCAGTCTTACGACAATTTTCACTTTTTTGTTGAATCTTTTTGAAAATGCATCAGCAATTTTTTCAAATTCCAACCTATACCCATCCAAAGAATAATCATCTCTAAAGGTTGGTGCATATAGCACATATAGTGACTCATTATCAAATTTAAATTTTTCTCTAAAGTGCTTATATTCTTCCACGTCACCTATTCGTTGTGCCAAAAAGTCGTTTCTTGGAAGTCCGAATTTAAGGATTTCAACATTCTTGCTTAGCCAAAAAGCTCGTCGAAATTGATTATCTAATAGTTTACTATTAGATATAATTCCATCGGCTATTTGACCGTCGTATTTTGCCTCTTTTACATATTTTTCTCCCAATTCTGCTTCTGCATCTGCCTCAGCTTTTTTAGGTCCAAATGGTGCGTGCCACGCTTGTAAATAAATCTGTTGTTTCTTTTTTCTAACTGGATGAAGATGCCTAACATTGTCAATCCATACTTTTGCCGTTGCTCGCATATAAAGTGCTTGCAATGAGTCTATCTTCACTGGTTTTATTTGTGGTGGGAAGCTATAGGATGCAAGATTATCTACAAGCCAAATTATGTCATATTGGCAATTTTTCCTTATCAGCCCCTCAGCAATATACTTTGTACTGTCTCCATATCCTTTTCCACCAAAATTGTCTATTACAATTCTATTTTCCTTTATTGGAAATAGATACATTAATTTTCCAAATGGATATTCAAGAAGTACTTTATAAATCTTTCTTTTTCCCTTTTCTATAATATTCCCTGATGTGACAATGTGTTCTAATCTTGAATATCTCATATCTAGAAAACTCCAAACTCAATTCAATTGTTTAAATATTTGTTTAATATATGACAATAATTAGAATTTTTTAAATCACTATAATCCTCATATCTTTGTAATTTATGGATTCCACTCATTTTCATTAACTGCTTCCATCTTTCATTTGTATAGTCGCTACTCAATTCAAACATAAGGACATGTGGAGAATTATTATTGAATGTAGGTACAGAATTCCACTCTTCTTTATACCTTCTGCAAGCCATTGCAAAAAACAAGTGAAATATAAAGTAATTCTCTGCAAAATCATAATCTTTCCAATAAGAATATAACAAGTTTCTTGTCAGTAATATAATCGGATTATTGGTTTCACACGAAATATACCAGTTCGATGCAATAATTGGTGGATCATCCTGATTACTTAAATTCAATTGTTTGAAAACAAATAATGGCTGCTTACTTACATATTCAAAGAATTTTTTATCAGTACACAGCGCTGTAGCATCAATCCACATTCCACCCCATTGAGCTAAGAGTGATATTCTTAACAAATCAGAGAAATGGGCCATTCCAATTTGGCCTTTTTGAAATTTTTCTTCTATATATTCTGGAAAATCAACATAATGTTTGTAATTTTCATTCGTTAAAATGACAATCTCTTTTTCTGGCATAACTCCATGAATTGAATTAATGCACGCTTTAACTAGTGCTGGTGCTTTTTCATATCCTTGTAACCAACATACCCATACTTTATTAGAGTGTACCCTTTCGGACGTCATGCTTACGCCCTCTTGAATTTGTGTTTTATATTGTTTATACAGCTTTGCATAGTCCTTACATTGATATGCAACAGATTTCACATCTCTATTCTTTACAAATAAAATTTTCTGCTTTTTCCGTTCGGTCTCATAAATTTTACGTTTTATTTTCCAAAGCAAAGTGCCATTTTTCGTTGCTTCTATAATTTTTTCTATCATATGACATATTACCTTCGAATTTTTTCAATTAGAAATTTCTGTAAATATAAAAAGCTATCAACTTTAAAGCTCATTGACATTCCAATGTAAAGTACTGCTCCTACCAGCACCTGCACAATTAGTGTAATTACATCATTCATATGCAATTGTAGTATCATCAGTACCGCAAGACTCATAATCGCCGACATAAAAAAAGGAACACTCAAATCTTTCAGTTGTTCAACATAGCTATAGTCAATTTCTTTTTTTAGAGGTCTAGCATTTACAATATTACCATATATCGAATACATGAGCATCGTACCTGCAACTGCTTTTACGCTAACCTTTACACCGATGACTAATAATAGCACATATATCGGTTTTTTATATATTTCCAGTTTCAGAATAATGTCACTCTTTCCGATTGCTTTTATAGCCTGTAGACTCACACCTCCAATCAAAGAAATTGCTGATGAAATACTAAGAATTTGCACAAATGGTATTGCAGCTTCCCACTTGGACGTAAAAAGAATATTTACCAATGGTTTTGAAACTGCCGCTAGCCCAAACAACATTGGAAACATTACATAAGACATTATTTTGACAGCCTTTCTTGTCATCTCCTTAACTCTTTTTTTCTCATCGCTTATATTCGCAATTGCCGGAAAGAGTACCGTCATAATCGACGAACTAATATTTGTTGTAATTAAAGATGGTAACTGGTTTCCCTTATTATAGAATGCTAAATCTGCCGAGGTATATGCTTTTCCCACAATAAGTGATCTAAGCTGATCAAAAAAAGTGCCAGAAAGATCTGCCGCGAGAATTTTCCAGCCATAATTCATCATGCTTTTTGCCGATTTCCATGAAAATAGAAATTCTGGATGCCACGGCACTGTAATTGACAAAACAAAAATATCAACAATAGTATTTGTAAAATACTGAGCAATAAGTGCCCAAGCTCCAAATCCATTGTAGGCCATCATAATTCCAACTACTCCGGATATTAAAGTTCCTCCAAGGGTAGAGAAAAAATATCTTTTAAATATCATGTGCCTTTCAACGTAGGCATGTTGTATCGCACTATATGCACTAAGAGGAATCCTTAAAGCAAACACCCGCAAAATAAGTGCTAAGTCCGGCATTTCATAAAACTGTGACAAAAATGGTGCAACAGAAAATAGTATCCCATAAACTAGTATAGACACAGCTAAACTACAATAGAAATTGGTAGAAAAATCAACGCTATTCGCATCCTTATTTTGCACAAGAGCTGTACTAAAGCCACTTGTTACAAACACATTGGCTATATTAATAAAAACTAAAATCAATGCCACAATACCATAGTCAGATGGCATAAGAATTCTGGCCAAAACGACAGATACAATAAATGAAACTCCCTGCGCTAATATTCTTTCTGCAAATTTCCATATAAGTCCAGAAAAGACTTGATTTTTTAAATTGCCATTATTCATTGCTTTTACATTCCTTCTCGTTGAAGTGTAATTTTCAATCCATCAAAACACATAATTAGTGTCCAAAAATATATAAGCGACATATAGAAATCAAAAAAAGCGCATATAAAATATACTATTATGCAATAAAGCAAATAAATAACAGACTTCACTTTCAAATACTCTCTTTTTATTGTTAATGCAGATTTCATCCACATACTTGCCAAATAGAATCCTACAATACCTGAAGAAAAAAAGAATTCTAGAATAATATTATGTGTATGACTGGCACCATATAGTATATATGATGAAATTTGGTCTTCAGTTAATATTCCGTATCCTGTGAGTGGTCTTTTTAACAATGCAACAACTGCTCTTGGCCATATTATTTCACGTGAACTCATTCCAACCTTTCCCATTGCATTTAAAATATCACCTATATAGTTTTGAATATGAAATACCATCACCAAAACTAATACCCCAACTCCAAGAACGCAAACATTCCTTACATTAGCAATCTTTCTTACAGTGGGAGAATTTTTAAATATTAAAAGCACAATTAAAATCCCATAAGCTATAGCACCTGCCCAAGATTGTGGAATTGCCAAACATAAAAATCCTACAACAACAAAGAACCATGTTTTAAAGCCTAGTGTGCTTTTGTGCATGGCAGTATCCGTCAATATAAATCCTACTAATGGAATTATAATAAATGCAGAATAGTTATCACTTCCCAAAAAATATTTATCAAATGAAACACTTGCCTTAGCAAATATTGGATGATCGACAATAATTGTATATAACTGCAATATCAAATAAACTTCTGCTATTTGTCTCAAATACTTGGCTATTATTACAAATCCATTAGTCCTGCTTTGCATAATATTAAACAATAAAAGCATTCCAAAAATACTCAATAACACTTGGATATTATTTATTAAGTTTCCATTTAAAACTATAGATATTGTCCACCATGCCAAAAAAGCCATGCACCACTTTGAAGATTTCGAAATTGAAAATCTTTTCTTGAACAAATATATCAATAAGCCCATTGTCGCGACAATTTTCAGTATTGAATACATCATATTCAAGCTTGGAATCAGAGAAGCATTAAATGGTTTTAAATAAGTAAATATAACTATTGCTGCCAATCCATCTTCCACTTTACACTTTAATGTCATTTTACCTCCGCCAATCAATCTGTTTTAGTGTACCTCATATATTTTCATCAACTCTCTACACATGCTTTGAATACTATATTTTTCTTTTATTGTTTCTTTATCATTCCAAGTCAGGTTTTTAACTACATTATAGTTGAATATCATTTCTTCTATTTTTGCAGTCAAGTCAACTGAATCGCCGTTATTAAACAGCGTTCCTCCCCTTTCGTTTTCAAGAATTTCTTTTGGTCCTTCAATATCACTGGCAACACATGGAACCCCCATAGATAATGCTTCCACTAAAGCCAACCCAAATCCTTCCGACCGAGATGGAACAACACATATATCAATCGTGTTTAAGAACGCTGGAATATCATCCACACTCCCCAAAAAGGTCACATTTGCAGATAAATCATTGTTTTTCACATATTCCTGTAGTTCTTTATATTCATTTTTTTGTTCTTCCGCAACACCTCCTGCAAATATAACCTTTATATGAGGGAATTGCTTCTTCAACTTATAAGCTGCTCTTAGTAATATATCTTGGCCTTTTAATGACGGCATGATTCTTGCGATACATCCAATTACTATATGATCTGCATCAAACAGCTTTTTTTGTGCACACTCATATTTTTTTACATCTATTCCGTTATAAATTCGCCGAACCTTACCTTCCTTTATGCCAGCTTGTACTATATCATTTTTCACCACATCGGATATTCCAATAAACTGATCACATATCCAATTTTTCAAAGCAATTCTAAATTTGCCAGTCTTTTTGAACTGCCCTACTCCATGAATAGTACTCACAATTTTACACCTAGGATTTATAATTTTACTTAAAACAAGCAATTCTGGTGCATTAAATGAATTACAATGAACTACATCTATCTTATTTTCATTTATATATTTTGCTACCTGAACTAATGGAGAAATCTTATCCTTTGAACCCACTTTTCTTTTTAGCAATTTTACGTTAATTTTACTATCCAGGGTATTTAAAAGTTTATCATCCGTCAAATCATTGACAATCAACAAAAAGACTTCTTCCCCATTTGCTTTCATTTGATTGCAAATATTGGCAACTAATCTCTCAGTTCCACCTACCGTAAATGAAAAGAGTAAATACATTATTTTCATATACATTCACCAAGCAACACATCATAATATGTATTTTTCTTTTTTGTTTTATTTTCGTCAAACTTATATGTCAGTTTATGAAATTGAGTTTGTTCCTTTATTGCAATCCATGTCTTTTCATCATACTGTTCAAAGAGTCTAAGCAATAATATATGCGGCGTTGCATTATCTCTTGGAATAATTTTCTTCCAATCTTCTTCATATTTTTCTAATACAATGGACATAAAATCATGAAGTAAAAAATAATCCCACATTGTATTATTTGTTTTCCAATATTCATAGCAAAGTTCTCTGGTAGCCATAAGAATCTTATTATTTGTTTTTGCTTCCATCAACCAGCTGCTAATATAACTGGCATGCCCGTCCCTACCAGGTTTCAATGTTTGGAAAAAGAATAAATCAGAGTCAAAAAAATATTTCGGTGCAGTTCCGGTGCATAGCACCGTTGCATCCAACCACAGGCCACCATAAGTAATCAGCAACTCTAATCTCAGCAAGTCTGTCATGTGCGTATGCGTAATAACTCCATGCTTCCACTTTGTCACAATGTACTCTGGAAATGTCACGTAATCGCTTATATTTTTTTCGGTAAGTACTATCACTTTTTTTCCCGGATTATTCTTCACAACTGAGTGATAGCATTTTTTTACCAGGTCCGGAGCATTGTCCATTCCTTGAAACCAGCAGATCCATATGGTATCTGAAGTCTTATGTTCCTTTTCAATATAGGTTTTATCAAATTCTTCCAGTTTCCACTTATATTTCTTTTCTAATTTTTGCTTAGTCTTTAAAGTAGTCGAAAGTCTTAGGATTTCCAGTGCAGTCCTGCTTTTTCCCAACAACAGAAACTGCCCTATTCCGGTAAACAAGGCTCCTCCCTGCCAATATTGTTTAAGGAGCTTTATGCCGCCCTGCTTTTTAAACGTCTCTTTTAAATTCATAAAACTCCTTTCAGCAATCAGTTTATTGCTTTTAGCATTTCCATTGTTCTGACAATACCTGTTTTGATATCGTATTTAGCTTTCCAACCAAGACTATTTAACTTTGAAGAATCCAGGCGAGCTTTCGTTGCTTTGCTGTATCCAGCACTTTCTACTGCATTCGGAATTTCAAACACAACCTTTTTTCCGGCATAATCAGCAATGATAGCTGCCAAATCTTTTAACATAATATCAGATGCATCATCCGAAATGTTATATGCCTCTCCGCTTTCGCCATTCAGAAGGACAGTCAATAAGCCAGATACGCTATCCATAACATATAAATATGAATAAAATTGTGTTCCTGCACTTTTCAGTACAATGTCCTCTCCGGCAACGCCCTTATGTAGAAACTGTGATAATGCTTTCGTATCCGTTTTTAATAATGTAGGTCCATAAGATCTTGTTAATCTTGGAATAACAACATCTAATCCCTTTTGTGCTTTATAAGCTTGGCACAAAGCTTCTCCGCATCTTTTACTTTCGGGATATCCAGCTCTCATTGTATTACAGTCAATGTATCCGCAATACTTTTCATCAAATTTCTCAACATCGCCACGATTTTCACCATATATTTCATTAGACGAAGCAAATGCAAATCTTGTTGTATGATGCTCAACCGCAAAATCAAGTAAATTTTGAACCCCTATGATATTTGTCGTAATAGTTCCAATCGGATCTGTAGAATACTGCATAGGGTGTGTATTACTTGCAAGATGCAAAATATAATCTACTGTCACATCCTCTGTCAAACATAGTTTTCTGTTTACATCATATTCAATAAAGCGAAATAACGGATTTTCAAAACAGTATTTGAATCTATTACGCATTCTCTCTTTGCTTCTGCCGAGAGCGTAAACCGTACAATTCAGATTATCATTATTCTTCCTCATGATAATATCAACAAGCATACTGCCAATTAAGCCAGTCGCTCCTGATATCATAATGGATTTATTATTTAATTTTTCCCAAGGCAAATTCAGATTCGCCACATAATTCACATCTTCTAAATATAAAGAATTGTCATATACGTTCATCAAAATCTCCTTATGATTACTTCAGCCAGTTATCTTTATCTGCCTTTAAATAAGCCTTAAACATCTCCAGGTCATCTTTTGTTGTAAGCTTTATATTCTTATCGGATCCGGCTGCAAAGTGCAATGTGACACCGAGTTCTACCATCATAGTGTTGGTATAATGTGATCCATAAATACCAATTTCCTTTTCATAAGCTTCATGATACTTTGCATCCAATAAGTCAAATCTGTATGCCTGCGGTGTTGAGACACGTCTTAGCGTTTCTCTTGGAATATACTTGTTTGTTGTAGTTTCATCATCTTCGTTGATAACAAAAATCTGTTCATTATATGGCATAGATGTAACAGCATTACCATACTGTGAGCATTTACTTATCACATCTGACAATACCGAAGGCTCTACCAACGGTCTGATACCATCATGAATAATGATATTGTCATCCGGATTAGCCTTGCCTTCCAGTCCATATACACCGTTTCTGATTGATTCCTGTCCCGTTTTGCCACCAGATACAATCCACTTCAGTTTTGTAATATTGAACTGCTTGGCATATGCCCAAACAATTTCATGCCAACCATCAATACATACTAATTCAATAGCGTCTACCTGAGGATGCTTTTGAAAACTCTCTAAAGTGTAAATCAAAACAGGTTTATCATATACATTGATGAACTGCTTTGGCAGGTCTTGTCCCATACGAGTTCCAATTCCGCCTGCAATAATAATTGCAATATTCATATTAATTTTCCTCCCAAATGTTCCGACATTTAATTACTTTCACGCCATGTGCTATTCTATTTTTTTCAGGCGGAAGTTCCATATAGTTGCCATATAGCTTTTTTAGTATAGCATCACTATTTTGGGGAATATTAACAAGTTCCCCTTCAAACCTTCCCTTTTGAGGTATCCCAAACCACTTTGTCAAAACTACTTCTCTCTCTCGATAACGTCCAAGCATATTACCACACCACTGACTTTTATCGAAGTCATTTTTTCTTAGAATAAATTCAAGATGATCTAGTACCTTCCTTGTGTCGACCAGTTTTCCAACGGGAATGACTTTACACACTTTTAAAACCAGTCGCTCAATGAGCGGTCTTTGTCTATGCGAATCAACCTGCGTGGAAATAAAAGCAATCTGTACTAGATATCTGTGAATAAGAATGTATTTAACCTTTAGCCATCGTATGATATCATTGTTGGGCAGTCCGTCCAATGGAAAAATATCAATCCAGATATGAGCTTTCCTCGGTTTCTCTGTGAGGTTAATTTCAATTTCTGATTGTAAGTCGATAAATTGACTCATTGCAAAGTTCCAATCAGTATCTGTATATCTATTACAGATTCCGAATCCATCAGGCATTTCCTTTTTTAACAAATCATGAAAAAGGTCGAAATCTTTTCTTGGCATTCCAATATCAATATCATCATCCCATGGAATAAACCCTTTATGTCTCAATACCCCAATCAGTGCACCTCCTGTAAAGTAGTATCGAAGTTCATGATTCTCACAAAATTTTATAAATGTATTGAGCGTATTCAATGTTAATTCTTGAACTTTTCTTTCGTCTGTCATTTTATGTTTCCTTTTCCTACAAATACAGTTTCATACTGCTTGCAAACTTTATCCCATGTATACTCTTCTGCTACGCGCTTTTTGGCTCTCCGACCCAACTCTGCAATTTCATCTATACACATTTGGTCTGCCTTATCAATCAACTTTGCAAGGCTACCCGGCTTGCGGCTCCAATACAAAGCACAATCCTCTGCCACTTCTTTATTGAACCCAACATCAACCAGTAAGTTCAAATCGGTACTTCCAAGGGCTTCAATCAGCGAGGGGTTTGTACCGCCAACTGTGTGACCGTGAAAATAAGCATAGGCATTTTCTCGAATTTTCTTCAACAGTTCCTGATCGTAAACAGTGCCAACAAACTTAATTCTCTTATCGCTCTTGAAATGCAGTTTTTTCTCTAATTCATTCAGGAACTTATCATTCACATTCGTAATAATTGCAAAGTCCTTTTTGCTCTTGCTTTTCATGAACTCTCGAATCATAACTTCAAAAGAGTTTTCTGGTACAAAACGACCGACAACAAGGTAGTAGTCCTTTTTCGTCAGTCCTTTTTCTTTATACCAGTTCACCAGCTTCTCATCGTCATCAGCTAACTTACTGAGGGTTAGATCTGCACCATACGCAATAAATGTGGTCTTCGGATTTTTGCCCTTGATGCCTTTTCCGTCATAGCACTCGTGGATATACTTCTCTATGTTCACTGAGTCGCAGATGGCAAGATCACAATATTTGACCATCATCTGCTCTGAAATCTTCCAATACCTACGAATCGGTGCGGACCACCGAGCCCTCATCCACTCATGTCCATCCGGATTCAGGTATACCGTGCCGCCCAGTTTATGAATTTCTTTGTAGAAATGTGCCGCAAAAGGTCCGATTCGACATGCCATTATGTAAACAATCGGGTGAGGAATATGATTTTTCTTGATATGTTCGCAGCAGGTCTTTAGCGCAACAACATCATAATAAATTGCCTGTGCAGATCCAATCTGAGGAACATCTATTTTGAAGCAGTGGGCATTGTGGAGTTCAAACTCGTGGTCATTAATTTTTGTCACGCCATCAAACTTGCTCTCATCCATACACCCATCGCCATTGGCTT
>ULPI01011876.1_pt1 | contig 13870 bp, 8 predicted proteins | sample 1953381 | NCBI WGS metagenome assembly ULPI01 (sample SAMEA4835626, study PRJEB28245) | human gut metagenome | biome: gut microbiome; material: fecal sample | place: Denmark | collected 2008
AAGAGGATAAATTGAATTATAGAACTCACCTTAAGGAAGAAATGGTTTCAAGATTCTGGTTAAATTATTGTTTTGCCTTATTAGTTCTGGTTGGAATGTCGTTTGCCAGTAGGGCACAAGCGGATGTTACGGGGTTGAATATTGATTCGATATTGAATGTGTTGGATTACGAGATGAGCCAGTGTGATGCATATACGCAAAAGAAGGAAGAAAAACTGGTTTCATTGAAGAGCCTGTTGCATCAGTCGGCTGATGACCAACACACTTTTGCTTTATGTAACGAGCTGTTTGAAGAATACAAACATTATCAATACGATTCGGCTTACGTGTACGCTGTGCGTTCTTTGTGGATGGCAGAGAAGTTGCAGCAGCCGGAGTCGATAGCGTTGGCCAAGAGCAGCCTGATGTTTTGTTATACGGCAGTAGGGTTTTACAAAGAGGCCGACGAGATGAATAGAAGTTTTTCGGTGGAAGGCTTGAGTCCCCAAATGTTGGAGCATTATTACGCGCAATGCCTATATTTATATCAGAATATGCGTGATTTTTCGGTAGATAACGACAGCCTTTGGCAACATTACGAGTCTTTGCGTGAACAGGCTCGTGATCAAGTGCTGGCAAGTGCCGCTATGAACGCTGACGTATACCGGAGGACTTACACGAAAGACATGCTTTCGGTGGAGTTCCTTCCGCCGGCTTCTATTATTGAGAGGCGGAAACAGTTGCTGGGTAAGTATTCGTTGTCGCTACACGATCAGGCAGTGCAATGTTTCATGATAGGTGAAATGTGCGACAAGTTGGGGCGGAGAGCCGAAGCCACCTATTACATGGCGCTTTCTGCCATTAATGACATTCGCTCTAATACGCGTGAGACTTCCGCCGGCAAGACGCTTGCCTCTTATATGTACGAGGCAGGCGACATTGACCGTGCGACACGCTATGTGCATAGGGCACAGAGTGATGCCAACTTCTATAACACGCGTATTCGTAAAATGGAAATCAACTCCATATTGCCGCTGATAGAAAGCCGCCGTTACGAACAGATGAGCCGCCAGCGGAATTTCCTATTTGCCTTCGGCGCTTTTGTTTTGCTTACTTTGCTGTTGTTAGCCGTTTTGTATGTCATTTTGAAGAAAAAGAATCGTAGCTTGTGCGAGGCAAGGAATGAAGTCGAGCGGAAGGCCTGTGAACGTGATGCGGTCAATCGGCAGTTGTCTGTCATCAATATGCAGCTGCAAGAGGCTAATGAGATAAAAGACAGTTATATCGTTCAGTCGTTGTATGGTGATTCATCCTTTGTGAATGATGTAGAGGAGAAGTGTAAGCAGTTGAAACGTAAACTGAAAGCCAAACAGTATGATGATTTGCTGTCTATCATTAACGGAATCAATATCAGGCAGGAGCGTGAGCGTATGTCTTCATCGTTTGATGCCGCCTTCTTGAAACTGTTTCCTACTTTCTTGGAGGAATATAACAAACTCTTTCCAGAGGAATATCAGGCTTGTCTGACCGATAGTGGCATGTTGCCCACCGAAGTACGTATCTTTGCCTTAATGCGGTTGGGTATTGCCGACACGGCATTGGTGGCCAAATACCTGAATATTTCACAAAATACGATTTATGTCTACAAAGCTAAGGTAAAAGCTAAATCGCTCGTTTCAAAAGATGAATTTGACAATCATATTTTGCGTATTTGTAAACCTCGGGAATCTTAATTTTATGTTGATTTAATATTTTGTATTTAGCTGATTTATAGTGGCGCAATGTAAGAAGTAGTATTAAAATGACCTTAATTAGTTGCTCTTGGAAGACATCTTATCTACCTTTGCATGTAAACAAATGAACCACATTGTTTAACTTTAAAATGTAAAGCTATGAGAAGAAAATTCCGTAAACTGGGTTTTTATTATGCTTGTTGTTTGTGCTTGGAGGACTGGCTCAAACTGCGTGGGCGCAGCAATTAAGCGTAAAGGGAGTAGTGACAGACGCAGCTACTCAAGAAACACTTCCTGGAGTAAACATCCAAGTTAAATCTACAACAAAAGGTTGCATTACTGATTTAGACGGGCAGTTTGTGCTCGAGGGAGTAGGCAAAAATGATGTGCTGATAGTGTCCTACATTGGTTACAAAACTGTTGAAGTGCCGGTGAATGGGCGTACAGAGCTGAAAATTGCCTTGGGTGAAGACACTGAGATGTTGGCCGAAGTGGTGGTTATTGGCTATGGTACGATGGATAAGAAAGAACTGACTTCAGCCATTTCGCACGTTTCTCAAAAAGATTTTCTTGCCGTGAGCAGTATTGACCCTACCATGATGATTCAAGGCAAAGTGCCCGGAGTGTCTATTACCAATACCGGTGCGGGCGACCCCAACAACCAAGCCAGTATTCAGATACGTGGCGTTTCGTCGCGTGCGGCAGGTTTGGGCCCGTTGATTGTAATTGACGGTGTGCCTGGAGGTAATCTTACAAATCTTAATCCAAATGACATTGCCAGTTTCGATATATTGAAAGACGGCGCGGCTTCGGCTATTTATGGAACACGGGGTTCCAACGGTGTTATCCTGATTACGACTAAGAAAGGTAGCAAGGACGGCAGCATACATACATCTTATACCGGCACATTCTCGTTCGATGTGATGAAGAAAGAACTGGATATGCTTACTGCACAAGAATACCGCGACTTGCGTTCTGATTCATCGGTAGGTTATGATTTAGGGGGTAACGATGATTGGCTGGATGCCGTAAGCCAGACAGGATTTAGCATGCAGCATACGCTGACTTTAAGTGGCGGAAACGACCGTACCTCCTATCGTGTAAGTGCAGATTATCGCGATGCACGCGGTATCGACCTTCGTTCAGGGCGTGAAGAATATGGTGCACGTGCTTCTTTAAACCATACAACGGCTGATGGCTTGTTTACGTTTACTGTTAACATCGCTCCACGTATCGCTTATCGTGACCAAGCAGCGTGGGATGTGTTCCGCAACGCTATTGAGGCCAATCCTACCACGCCAATTCGTGACCCTCAAGATCCTTCAAAATATTATAACTTCCAAGGGCAGACGGCAGGATACAATCCTGTGGAACTGATGGCTTTGGAAGAAGACAAAGGAGAAACCAAGTTGCTTGACTGGGATGCTACGGCCCGTTTGAACCTGTTGCCTTTGTTGCTGAAAGACAAGACCGGCAATCATTCGCTGAACACACAAATCACATTTGCCGATCACCAATATGACAACTTTAACGGCTGGTTCCGTCCTTCTACCAGTACGTTGTGTATAAATGCTGGACGTGACGGAGAGGCTTCTCGCTCGTATAGCAAGGAACGCCAACACGTGTTGGAGTGGATAACTAACTACCAGACATCTTTCGGTGGCCACAACCTGAAGGCTATGGCCGGTTATTCTTACCAGTATTCGCAATATTCCGGGTTGAATGCTTCAAACAAGGATTTTTCCAACGATGGTTTGGGATTCAACAATATTGGCTCGGGTGAATATGCTAAAGATGAAGGCGAAGTGGGAATGGGCTCTTATAAGAATGATTCAAAACTCATAGCATTCTTTGGCCGTATCAGTTACGATTACAAGGGCAAGTATCTGATGACAGCCTCACTGCGTCATGAAGGCTCTTCAAAGTTTGGAGCTAACAACAAGTGGGGTAACTTCCCGGCCATTTCACTCGGATGGCGTATTTCGGAAGAATCGTTTATGAAGGGTATTGACTGGATTAATGATTTGAAGCTGCGCGGTGACTTCGGTATAACAGGAAACCAAGAATTCGACAGCTATAAGTCACTGAGTACAATGTCGTCTTTTGGTTATTACTATTACAATGGTCGCTATTTCCAGGTATGGGGTCCGTCAAAGAACGTAAATCCTGATTTGAAATGGGAAAAAGGAAAGAACTGGAACATAGGTATTGATTTTGCCCTCTTCAAGAACCGAGTGTACGGTTCTATCAATTACTTCAACCGTCGTCAGCAAGACTTGTTGGGTGATTACAAAGTGTCGGTTCCGCCCTACTTGTTTGACACAACGTTTGTCAATGTAGGTACAATGAAGAATACTGGTCTGGAAATAGATATTACTTGGGATGCTGTGAAGACCAAAGACTTTGATTATTCAGTGTCAGTAGTCGGTTCGACCATGGGTAATGAGTTTGTTGATTTCAGTAACTCGGAATATGTGGGACAAGATTTCTACGACGTAGTGGGTACTGAGGATCCCTATCCTTTCCATTACTTGCAGCGCATTGAGAAAGGGAAGCGTTTAGGAAACTTTTATATGTTCAAATATGCCGGTATCGATGAACAGGGCAACTGGATTGTGTATGACAAGGACGGAGATATGATTAAAGCCGACCAGGCTACGGATGAAGACCGCCAGATTGTAGGCAACGGACTTCCTAAGTTTACTGGCTCTATGACTCATAATTTCCGTTATAAGAATTTCGACCTCTCCATTTTCTTCCGTGGCGCTTTTGGATATGATATCTTTAACATCCATGATTTTTACTATGGCACCAAGAGCTTCATTGGTAACGTGCTGAAGAAAGCTTATGAGAAGAATGCACAGATTACTGCCAACCCGGTAGTAAGTGATTATTTCTTGGAGCGCGGCGATTACGTGAAGCTGGATATGTTGACTTTGGGCTATACCTTCAATCCTCAATGGAAATACCTGAAGAAATTACGTGTTTATGGTACCGGGAAGAACCTGTTGACTTTCACTAAATTTAGTGGTGTAGATCCTTCTACCTATCAGGTAAACGGACTGAATCCGGGGGGTACCGGTTCGCGCAGTTACTATCCGTCGAGCCGCCAGTTTATTGTAGGTGTGCAGATTGATTTCTAAGATTCCTTAAAATTAATAAGAATATGAAAGTCTTAAAAAAGATATATATAGCCGCAACGGCATTAGCTACCGTGTTTGCAACCGGTTGCACCAATTTGGATGAAACCCTTTACGACCAAGTGGGTTCCCAGAACTATTACAATACCCAGATGGATGTGGTACGTGCTACATTCCGTCCTTTTGAACATGCTTTCTGGAGCATACAGTCTCGACATGTTTTGAACGAACTCTCGGCCGATCAGTTGATAACACCGACGCGTGACGGTTGGTGGGATGACGGAGGGCGCTGGCGCCGTTTGCATTACCATACGTGGACGATTGAAGACGGCGATGCACAGACTGAATGGAACGGATGTTTCCAAGGTATCATGCAGGCCAACTATGTGATTGAAGACCTCAGTTCGTTATCGCCCGAGAAATTTGGTTTTACGGATGACGAGTTCAACAACCTCAAGGCACAGTGCCGAGCATTACGAGCTTGGTTTTACCTGAGATTATTGGATGCTTTCCGCAACGTCCCGTTGGCAGTAAGCTTCAATGATGTATCGTTGAACTCTGAAGGACAAGTAGAGCCGAAAGTCATTTTTGAATTCATTGAGACGGAGCTGAAAGAATGCTTGAATTTGCTGACCACGAAAGAGACGTTGGGAGGTAATCAAGGTATTCAGGGACAATGGACCAAAGCAGCGGCTGCCTCTTTGTTGGTACGGCTTTACCTCAATGCAGAGACCTATATCGACGAAAACCGCTATGCCGATTGTGCCACTTACGCTCAGGAAATCTTGGACGGCAAGTATGGCAAGTACGAATTGGCTGCCACTTGGGATGCTCCGTTCGATTGGAATAACGAGACATGCGACGAAGTCATCTTTGGATTCCCTGCATCACAGGGTTACTCTTATTGGCACTATCAAGGCGATACCTATTGGTGGACTGTGCCGGCGCGCATCCGTTTCTACTTCAACGACTCCAAGGCAAAGGCGGGTGATCATAACTGTAAGTATGCTGCTTCACCCAGTTATGACTTGAGTGGCAATTTGTATGAGTACACGTTGGGTATGCCTATCCAGAAGTTCCGCAAATATCCTGAAGATGAACGTTTGAAATTGTATAGGAACTTGGGCAATAATACTCGTGAAGGAATGTTCCTTTACGGCAAACTGCCCTACACGGATGAAAACGGTGAACTGAAGTATGTACCTTCTCCTAATTCAGATTATGATTTGTGTATCCGCGATGCCGTTGGAAAGTTCCACGGACTTCCCGAAGGACAGTATCCAGACGACAAGACCAGTAACCTCACAACGGGCGATCACAATTCAGGATGGCACTTCTGTAAGTATCCTTTCTATAGTGACGAAGATGACCAGCAGATGGAATCTGACTTTACTGAAATCCGCCTGGCTGAGATTGTCTACTCATTGGCTGAATGCAAATTCCGCCAAGGTGATGTAGAGGGAGCGGCCAAGTTATTGAACAGTGTGCGCAAGCGCAACTATCCGGCGGAAAGCTGGACACGTAACCTTTATGCACCCGAAGGACAAGCCCAACTTACTGAGAGCGAATTGCTGGATGAGTGGGGACGCGAGTTCTTTGCTGAAGGACGCCGCCGCATTGATCTTATCCGTTTCGGACAGTTCAACAGTGGATGTTGGTGGGATAAGGAGGCTGATTCCGATAATCATACCGAGATTTTTGCCATTACGCGCGACGTGCTGAATGCTAATCATAATTTGAAGCAAAATCCTGGATACGACAAATAAATTTTATAACTAAAAAAGACTTATTCTTATGAAACAGCTATATCATTTTGTACAAGCAGCCGTGTTGCTGCTGACCATAGCCTTGGCTGGTTGCGAAGGAGAAAAAGACTTGATTGTCATCGAAGGAAATCTGCCGATTAAAACCGAAACGTTTTACATGGTAGGCGATGCCACTCCAGCAGGGTGGGATATCAGCAACCCTACGGCTTTGACACCGACGGAAGCTGATCCGTTGATTTTCGTGTATGAAGGGCATCTGAACACCGGCGAGTTGAAATGCTGCTTGGTGACGGGCAGTTGGGATGCACCGTTCGTACATCCTACTACGCAAGGACGTGAGATAAACCAGAGCGGCATCAATGCCGAAGTATTCTTGATGTACGCCGGAGGCGAAGATTTGAAGTGGAAGGTTACCGCTGCGGGAACCTACAATCTGACCTTCGACCTGCGCAACTGGACCATCTCGGCATCTTATTTGGGCGAATAATTACTAAAACGATTTGTATGGTATATGAACTTCGTTTTTAGACTATTCTTATTGGGAAGTTTGCTTCTGGCAAACTTCCTCCCCGTCCACTCCCGCGACAGCAAGTTTACCCGCAAGGGCAGCGGTCCGATGTATTGGATGGCCTACGAGTATTGCTACGACAACAACCGGCCTCTGCCCGAAGACCGTTACAAGAAAAACATCGATTGGATGGACACGCATCTGAAAGCGTATGGCTACGATATGATATGCACTGACGGGTGGATAGAACAGGCGCAAACGATAGATGCCAACGGATACATCACCAAGTACAACAGTGATTGGCAGCATGACTTCAGCTATTGGAGTGATTACATCCGTGGCAAAGGGATGAAGTTCGGCGTCTACTACAACCCGATGTGGCTGACACGTGCCGCGTGGGAGCAAGACTGTCCGGTGGCAGGCGCGGAAACCACCGCCCGCCAAATCGTGGGGAAGAACAGTTTCAACGCCGATTTGTATTGGGTGGATACCGCCCGTCCCGGAGCCGAGCAGTGGATAAAGGGATATGTGCGTCATTTCATCGACTTAGGGGCCACTTACCTGCGCATCGACTTCCTGGAGAATTACGAGCGGAACTACGGTTCGGACAAATACGTGCAAGCCTTGAAATGGATTAAGGAGGAAGCAGGCGATGAGATTTTCATCAGCCTGGTGATGCCCAACTGTTTCAGTCACGGCAAGAACGAAATACCGTATGGCGACATGATACGCATCAGTGACGATTGCTTCAAAGGCGGATGGGACTTTGTGAGTGGACGCCGGAGGGGCGAACGTCAGGAAAACTGGCCGCAATACGGCAATGCGTTCGATGGCTTCATCGGATTCTCTGACATAGCGGCCCCCGGCCGGTTGATTATGGACGGAGATTTTATGCGCATGAACACTATGGCCGATGTGGACGAACGCCGTTTCCTGTTCTCGTTGATGGTTGTCACAGGGTCTGCGCTGGCCGTTTCAGACCAGTTTGACACGGCGACGGAGGAGTGCTTGGAGGTCTATCGGAACAAGGAGCTGATAGAACTGAACAAGGCTGGCTTCTGTGCCCAACCGTTGTCCCGGGATGTCAAGAGCAAAGACAGTTCCCGCTGGATTGGGAAATTGCCTTGCGGCGATTGGATTGTCGCTTTTTTCAACCGTGAAGATGCAGCGGACGAATACCGCATCGATTTCGGGAAAGAACTGGGCATCGAAACGGGAAAAGCGGGAAATGTGCGCGACCTCTGGACACATCAGGACTTGGGCGCTATGGAAGGCTCCTATGCTGTGACGTTAGAGCCTCACAGTTGCCAAGTAATACGTATAACAAAGTAATTAGGGATGAAATTGGCAACAGTTTTCAATATGGGTATTTTGATGATAGTCCTGGCATTCCTTTTAGGAGGATGCCAGGATTCTGGAAGCGGTTCTTTGCAGGAGCCGCAGGAGCCTGAAACGGACATTCACGTCTACAAAGCCCCGTTGTACTGGAGTGTGTACGAATATTGCTGGAACCAGAGCAAGAACGGAGTGGCCAATGAGGATATGGACATCAGCCCGGACGAATGGGACAACATCATCGACTGGGTGGCACGCGACCTGAAGCCTTACGGATACGACATGATATGCACCGACGGATTCATTCCGATGATAGCCGACGATGAATCGGGATATATGACCCGTTATGGAAGCATGCCGCTGGAGGAGCTCATTGCCAGATGCAGGGCAAAGGGTCTGAAAGTGGGCGTCTACGACAACCCCTTGTGGCTGCACGGACCCGACGACACCCCGATACCGGGCACGGACGTGACCTTTGGCGATCTAAAATACAAGTCGGGCGATAAGATAGATAATTCCGGGCATGACGACACTTGGTTCAGCTGGGTGGTAGCTTCACATAAGGGCGCCAAGGAATACATTGACGGATTCTTCAAGCATTTTTCGGAAATGGGGGTGGATTACATCCGCATTGATTTCCTGAGCTGGTATGAAAACGGGCAAGACCGTTCAATGGGCGTCGTGGGGCGTGGCTACGGACGCGAGACCTATCGGCTGGCCTTGCAGTACATCTGCGAATCGGCACAAAAGTACGGCGTGTTTACTTCATTGGTCATGCCTCACCTGTTCGACCATGCCGACCTGGAGAAACGCTACGGCAACATGGTGCGCATCGTGGCCGATACGGGCGATGGAGGGTGGGGACATTTCTCTGCCAACGAACGGGGGAAGATTTACGGCTCCTGGCCCGCAAGCATGAACATGTTCGACGGATTTCTCCACTTCTCCGATGTGAGCGGACGGAACGGCGTGATTCTGGACGGTGACTTTATCCGCCTGAACACCTTCGGCACGGACGAGGAGAAACAGTCGGTCATCTCGTTGCAACTGATGGCCGGAGGCCCCGTGACCGTGGCCGACCAGTATCACACGATAGGCGACAACCTCCGCTTCTACCAGAACAGCGAACTGCTGGCCTTGAACGCCGACCGCTTTGTCGGGAAGCCGCTTGCCGCCGACCGCTGGGACAGCCGAAGCCAGATATGGTACGGGCAACTCTCTGACGGCGATTGGGTGTTGGGGCTCTTCAACCGCGAAGACAGCAGGCAGAAACGTTCTGTGGAGTTTGCCGAGCTGGGCATCGAAGGCAGCATGGACGTGCGCGACTTATGGACACACACCGACGAAGGCGAAGCCTCGCGACTGGAAGTGGAGCTGCCTCCGCATGGTTGCAAAATAGTAAAACTGAGTAAGAAATAACGTATCTTGAGTAATCATTTTAAACCAAACAACATGAGACCTTTTTTCAAAACCATCTGCCTGGCCTTGTCAGCCTCTTTCATGGGCTTACTGGCACAGGCACAAGAAAGCACAGTACAGTCGGTCACGTCGCCCGACGGAAACCTGACCCTCCGTTTCGAACTGGCCGAAGGAGGAGCGCCCCGCTATTCGTTGCAATATAAAGGCAAGGATGTGGTCAAACCCAGCGGGATGGGCTTCCGGCTGAAGGACGGCACGGCCCTGGTAGATTATTTCAGGCTGGTGAAAGCATCCCAAAGCGAGGAAGACGAGACGTGGAAACCCGTGTGGGGCGAAGAGAACGAAATACGCGACCATCACAAAGAGCTGCTGGTGGAACTGGAGCAAACCTCTTCCAAGCGGCTGATGAACATCCGTTTCCGTGTATTCGACCACGCCTTGGGCTTCCGTTACGAGTTTCCGCAACAGCGTAACCTGAGTTATTTTGTCATCACCGACGAATGTACGCAGTTTGCTATGACAGGCGACCACATTGCTTGGTGGATTCCAGGTGATTACGACACGCAGGAGTATGACTACACACGTAGTCGCCTGAGCGAGATACGTGGCCTAATGACAGGTTCTATCACCGGCAACCTGTCGCAAACCAGCTTCTCGCCCACCGGCGTACAGACGGCCCTGATGCTGAAGAGCGACGACGGCCTGTACATCAACCTGCACGAAGCCGCTCTGGTGGACTATCCGTGCATGCACCTCGACCTGGACGACAAGAACTTTGTCTTTACCTCCTGGCTTACGCCCTACCCCAACGGCGACAAGGCTTACATGCAATCGGCCTGCCGCACGCCTTGGCGTACGGTCATTGTCAGCGACGATGCCCGCGACATCCTCGCTTCGCGCGTCACGCTGAACCTGAACGAGCCCTGCAAGCTGGAAGATACATCCTGGATAAAGCCCTGCAAGTACATGGGCGTCTGGTGGGAAATGATTACCGGCAAGAGCGAGTGGAGCTACACTTACGATGCGCCCAACATCCACTTGGGCCAGACAGACTATGCCAAACTGAAACCCCACGGACGCCATGGCGCCACAACCGGAAACGTGAAGCGGTACATTGATTTCGCGTCAAAACACGGCTTCGACGCCCTGTTGGTGGAAGGATGGAACATCGGTTGGGAAGACTGGTTCGGCAACGCCAAGGACGAAGTGTTCGACTTCGTGACGCCGTATCCCGATTTCGACCTGCCGGGCATCCGCGACTATGCCAGGCAGAAAGGCATCAAGATGATTATGCACCACGAGACCTCGTCTTCCATCCGCAACTACGAGCGCCGCATGGACGAGGCCTACCGCTTTATGAAAGAAAACGGCTACGACGCCGTGAAGAGCGGCTATGTGGGCAACATCATTCCTCCCGGACAGAACCACTACAACCAATGGCACGTGAACCACTACCTGTATGCCGTGAAGAAAGCGGCCGAATACAAGATTATGGTCAACGCCCACGAAGCCGTGCGCCCCACCGGCTTGTGCCGCACTTATCCCAACCTTATCGGCAACGAGTCGGCGCGCGGTTCCGAGTATCAGGCTTTCGGAGGCAGCAAGCCCGGCCACACGGCCATCCTGCCCTTCACACGACTGATAGGCGGCCCCATGGACTACACCCCCGGCCTGTTTGAAAACGACATAAAGAAGTACAACCCCAACAACTCTTCGTGGGTGAACACAACGTTGTGCAACCAGCTCTCGCTGTACGTCAGCATGTCGAGCCCGTTGCAGATGGCAGCCGACCTACCCGAAACCTACGAACGGTTTATGGATGCCTTCCAATTCATTAAAGACGTGGAAGTGGATTGGGATCAAAGCTGGTATCTGGAGGCTGAACCGATGGAGTATGTCACCGTGGCACGCAAGGCCAAAGGAAAAGATTTGTGGTTTGTGGGCGGTACCAACGGTGAACAACCCCGTATTTCGGTCATTAACCTCAATTTCTTGCCGGCAGGCAAGTATGTGGCGATCATCTATCAGGACGGTAAAGATGCTCATTATAAAGAGAATCCTCAAAACTATGTCATCAGTACTAAGAAAGTGTCTCCTAAGACGAAACTGAAGATTTGGACGGCGGCAGGTGGTGGATATGCCATCAGTATACGGCCTCAATAATCTTCCTACTATAGGAGGAAGCAATCGTTTGTGTTCTTGCTCTTTTTCTCTTGTTCGTGCAAGTGGGGTAGATGGTTAGTAATGTGGATTGTACGATTGCTTATTTTGAATTTGTTAAATATTCCCCCCGGATGGTTTGTGAAGCATCTCTTTTTGTTTAAATATGGCAAGAAATGCTTTTCGAACCGTCCGTTTTTTGTTGTTTATGGAAATGTATAGACAATTGAATTCCATTTGACGGATACTTGCATGGCTTAGGAAAGTCGTAACCAAGGAGTAAACTGATACCATGCTGTGAACTAACTGTTATCATGCTGCGAGTTAACTCTTGCCAAGTTGGCTGTAAACTACTGTGGATTGTCTCTGGTTTTATTCGTATTTTTGTGTGTTTCCTGTTTTTAGTCATAATGGCTGAAGCGAAATATTGCCCCTGCCTATAATGTTTTCGTTTGATACTTGTTAGTATTCTCCGAGATAATCGACTAAGAGTAGCCTTTAGCTCTATTTAGTGGTGTGAAGAGTTGTGGCTGCGCATTACCTTTTGCGGTGTAAAGTATTGGATGTTTAGATGCAAATTATTCCTTTCCCCCGATGAAAATATACTATGTTTTCCTATCGGTGGATGTTGTGGGGTGCTTTTAAAGTGAACAGAACAACGTTACGAGGAATGGTACACTGAAGTCCACCGTGAACCCGTGGAAGATGGACACTACGACAAACTCTTGTCCCGAAGTGCGGGTGATGATGGGAAGCGTGGTGTCCATTGTGGTGGCACCTCCGGCCGAAATGGGTGCCAGACGCCCGAACCAGCGTACCAGCAGCGGTGCTGCCAGCAGGGTGATGATTTCGCGGCTGATGTTGGCCAGCAGGGCTATGGTGCCCAGTTCGGCTCCGCGGTATTCGGTGATGAAGATGCTCGACAGTGAGTAGTAGCCGAAGCCGGAACCTATGGCCAGGCAGTCGGTGAGGCTGCGGTGGGTCAGCAGCAGGCTGATGACGGCTGTGCCCGCCAATGTGCCTGCAATGGTCATGACGGGGAGGAAGATAAGTCGCGGGTTGAGCGTGCGGAAGTTTTTCAGTGTTTGGGGATCGTTGCCGACGCTGATGCCCACGCTGGTCATCAGTGCGCAGAGGGCGTAGAAGCTGATGTGGCTGCCCAGTTGTGCAGGCAGGATATGGAACAGGCTGCTGATGATTCCCAGAACGAAAAAGATGACAATGACAAGGCTGCCTTTCAGGGCTTGCAGGTTGCCGCTGCCCTTTGTCGCATCGGAAGAAGTCTGCTCTTGTGCTTTTTTGTGTCTGTTGAGCATGTGCCACAACAGTTTGGCCGCTGTTACACTGCCCAGTGTGCCGCCTATTGTCAGCAGGATGGCTTCCAGCCCGATGGTGTGCAGGCCTTGTATGATATCTTTGTTGCCTCCTACCTCTACGCCCAGCAGGAAGAGCAATAGCCAGATGAGGATGGTGATGAAACGCTGGATGCCCTTTAAACGGTGTCTGCGTAGCAGAAAACCGGCAACCATTCCCGTCAGCATGAGTCCTATGACTGTGAACATCTTTTATTATTCTTTTGAAAAACGGGGCAAAGATAGCTATTTTTTAGTTGCTTACCTGTATCTTTGCAACTCGTAAACTGTAATATCATGTTACTTCCTTATTTGAATGCCGATTTGATAGAAGCCGGTTGTGATGAGGCCGGACGTGGATGTCTGGCAGGGGCTGTATATGCCGCCGCTGTTGTATTGCCCAAGGACTTCAGGAATGAACTGCTGAATGACTCCAAGCAGCTGACCGAACACCAGCGCTATGCTTTGCGTGAAGTGA
>ULPI01008728.1_pt1 | contig 13758 bp, 5 predicted proteins | sample 1953381 | NCBI WGS metagenome assembly ULPI01 (sample SAMEA4835626, study PRJEB28245) | human gut metagenome | biome: gut microbiome; material: fecal sample | place: Denmark | collected 2008
TTGCCGCCGCCCTTATTGCCGAAGCCCACGCTACCATTTGACCAATGAAACATCCAACTGTTGTTGGACGAGTACTGGGTAGAAGTCCAATGATAATAGCTTGTATTGATAGCTGTTCCGCCGATAAGCGACATACATGCGTCTATTTCAGCCTTATTGTTGTAGGCTTCTTGCCATTGACCAAGAGCTGGTAAGTAACCTTTTTGATTATTTAAAAACATGACGTTTTGACAATAATCAGCAGCTGGGGCATTGCCAGAACCAAGTTGAGTCACAATCTTTTCAGTGTTATCCTTCCCGGAATAATCCTGTTTAGCTGCAGTTGTATCCGTTGTTGTTATAATTCCTGATATTGTCGTTCCATATCCTCCCCAAGTTATATTTGAGGCGTTTTCTTTTGGAGCTATCACAAACTGACTTTCTGGCTCTACTACTGCTACACCTACTGCTAAAGGAATTTCTGTCATAGGAAATACGTCATATATTCCCCATTCATTATTATTATTTCCTTGATTTTCTCCGGAACTAATATCATTTAGATCAAAAATCCAAGCTGGTAACTGTGTCGAATATCCAGTAGAGGTCCAGATATATTGTGACTGTGGAGTATCGAGATTATTAGCAGTTAAGATTGGTTTTATGGTTGCCCATATCTGAGCTACTCCTAAACACTCTCCACATGATGGTAAATACCAAGAACCTTGAGGAAATCCTTCTATTGAATAATTGTTGCAATAGTTTGCTGCTGGATAATCATCAATAACAGTAGGTTGAGGATCTGGAGTAGTCTTTACTGATAAGATAACATTAGTATTTATACGTCCATTTTTATCAGCCCTTGCTGTTGATCTATCACTTGAAAAAACTGGTAAAGATGGAATAGCATTACCCCATGCTACATTTGTTCCAAAAGGACATGCTCTATGAACAGAAAATATCTTACATACACCATTATCTATGCTTGATACAAAACCAACACAAGTCTTAGTCGTATCTAAATCTGTACTCCATGTCTTGTCAGAATATACAAAATCTCCTATTTTAGGATTTTTAGCTTGCCATTCTTCTTGGGTATACAACTTATTGTCAGTACCTAAGATATAAGTACCTTTATATTCTTCTTGTTTAAATGGAAGATAAGTAAAAGCTCTTGTACGATAATTTGTAGCAGATTTAGCTCCATATGTCGTAGATCCTGTTCCAGTATATATGGTCCAACCGTAACCTTCTTTATATTGAGTAGAAGCCCAATAGGTGAAGTTTTCAAGAAGTTCTCCACCTATAAGTGATAGACAGTTATTAATTTCAGTTTTATTATTGTAAGCCACCATCCATTCTCCCAATCCTGGCAAATAACCTTTTTGGTTATTCTTAAATAGATAATTATTACAATATTCTGCAGCTGGAACAACACTTGCACCCATAGCACTGATTGCCTGTTCTGTATTCCATTTTCCTCTGTAATCAGTTTCTGCGGTCGTTGCATTACCTTCAATAGTGGCAATATTAGGGATTAATGTATCTGATGTTTGATATTTTAATCCATAGTAATGATCTTTACTAACAATAAATGAGGCATCGTCTGTTACAACACCTATACCCATTGCATCAGTACTTTCTTTGCCAGCAGCAGTCCATTGTTCCTTAGTAAAATAATCACTATTCTTATCATAGATGTATACTCCATTAGGAATTGGGTTGTATTCATAGGTACAAAATGCACGCGCATTTAGAGTACCATCTTTAGGTGAAGTAGCAGCTCCTGCACCAACACTATAATTAAAAGACCAAGCCTTTGACGAATCTACCTGTGTTGATGTCCGATTATTGGGAGATTTGAATACTTCTCCCCCTGCTTCTAATAAAGAATTTTCTATTTTACTTTTTTCATAATATGCTTGCAAACACTGTCCCATCGAAGGTAAATACCAAGAACCTTGAGGAAATCCTACGGTTGAGTAATTTGCGCAATAATCAGCTGCAGGAGCGTTTCCCGCTCCGAGCTGAGAGATAATTTGTGATGTATTTGATTGTCCTTTAAAATCAAAAAATGCGATTGCTTGATTTGCTGTAGTAACGATATCAGAAATTATTGTTCCAGTTCCTCCCCATGCCAATTGAGTCGAGCTCTGTGTTAATGCCACAAAGTCAAAATCTCTTGACCTAACATCTGTAATTACACCAACACAAGTTTTATTAGGATTGAGTATTTTTGACCACGTTTTGTCTCCGTATACGAAGTCACCTACTTGAGGACGAAATATAAATTCTTTTTTCTTTTTTCCTTTTATATTAAAAGTTACGTCATAATTACCGATCAAAAGGACTTCTTTGTTAATTGCTACAGCATTCACTTCCAAAGTCCCTGATGCAGCTTGATAAGGAGATGGAGGGGTCACTGTATAGTTGTATGTGTCATACAACACTCCAACATACGATCCTCCACTTTGCTGGATCGCCATTATTGCTACTCCAGTTGCATTTGTTGTTCCTACATATACATTGTCTGGATTATTTACTCCTGTCATCTTAATAGAAGCTCCTACAATGGGGGAACTATCAGTTTGATCCTTTACTGTAAACGTAACAGTACTTAACGGACTCATTGGAATTGTGATCGACTTGTTACTTTGCTCTATAGTAAAGTCTTCACTTACTTCTAAGTATTTATCTTTTGTTGCTGTAAACTTATAAGTTCCACTTAATAACTGAGTTGATGCCTTACCTTCTGAATTTGTAGTAAGATCAATATTATTGAAAATTAATGGAGAAAATATGTATACAGAAGCAGAATTTGTTGGACGACCAATATTTATCGAAACTTCTTCTACTGCTGGTAAAGTAGAGAAATCTACAGTATAATACTTGTAATATGTCAAATCAACTGGCAATGGAAGATTTGCACTACTTACAGTAAATGCTGTTGCTTCTTTATCTTTATATCCAGTAATATGTGTTGTATACTCGTAATTACCATTAGGTAGTTCAATTGTTGCAATACCGCCTGCATTCGTTGTTATTGTTTGTGGTAAAGCACGAGTTGCATTGTTGATTGTAATCTCTACACCTGCAAGTGGATTCTCGTTGTAAACAGCTGTAAACGTTACAAGACCACCGGCTATTAAAGCTATATCGATTGATTGAGTTGCACCTGTAACAGTTATATTGCCAGATCCTGATATATATCCATCTTTAGCATATGTATAAGTATGCTGTCCATTCGATAAATTTAATTTCGCAGTACCATCTATTCCTGTTGTAAGTATATTGACACTATCTACAATAATACTTACACCTTGAATAGGAGTTTCTCCTTCCTTAGCAATAAAGGTTGTTTCAAATCCAAATACCAGGTCTACAGTTTGTGTTTTGTCCGCATCTTTGATTTCACCACTTCCTTCTTCAGGAGAATAACCTTCCATTGAAGCTCCATATGTATACTGTCCATTAGTAATCTCAATAGGATCGGTGGTGCCATCTGCTTTTGTAGTTAATGTTTTTTCTCCACCAATTATTGTACTTCCCTGCACTCTTACAGTTGCCCCAATGAGAGGCTCTTTAGTCGCTGCAACAACTGAGAAAATTAAATTCCAAATCTTTTTTAAGACCTGTTCGAAAGTTCCATCCTTAACAATTGAGATTTCCTGAGTAGCTTGTACATATCCTGCTAAAGTATAACTTACTACATAATCACCACCGTAAATTCTTAAAGATACTTCTCCTTGATTGTTTGTAGATAAAGTCTGATCATTTATTTTAATTTCTACATTCGCCAAAGGATTAGGTGAGGTAGCATTGTCATCTGTTACTTTAAAAACAATGTCGTATGACATAGGTGTCATATTAACAGAAATTGGAACTTCGGCATTATTAACTGTGAAATCTCCTGAAGACGTTACATATCCATCTTTATTAGTGGTATAACTGTACGATCCATTAACTAATGATAATGTCGCAATACCTCCTTCGTTAGTTGTCGTACTTTTATCTCCAACAGTAATCGTCACACCTTGCAACGCAATACCGCCTAATCCAGTAACAGAAAAAGTAACAGCATACGTTTTTTCTTGCATCAAGACATCTATACTTTCATTTTTATTTAAAACTACCAAGTTACTCTGATAATCGTCATAACCTAAGTAAGTAATGGAATAAAGATATGTTCCATTTTTTAATCTTACTTCTATTTGTCCATTTTCATCAGATTGATAAGTTTGTCCGTAAATATTTAAAGAAGCATTATTTAACGGCAAATTATTTTTTCCTTTTATTGTGAAAAGTATTTGCCATAAATAAAATGTCATGTTAGCAACTATAGAAGTGTTTTGATCTGTAACTACGACATTTCCTGTGTAATCATTATATCCTATTTTGGTGATTGTAAAAGGATAATTTCCGTTTTGCAATAAAGCTGTTACTTGACCCTGGTCATTTGTCGTTAAGACCTCATTATTAATATTTACCAAAGCATTTTCCACTGGATCACCATTTTCATCTACAGCAGAGATTAATACGGTGAAATGCTTTAAAGTCATAGTTAGCTCTAAATCCAAATCACTATTATTGATATTGAATGAGCCAGACAAATCATCAAATTCTTTTTTAGTTAATAGATAGTCATATGATCCATTAACTAATTTGAAAGAAAGTTGTCCATTAGGATCTGTTATACCTGAAACTGAAGAATTTTTTATTGAAAATGCTGCTCCAACAATAGGAGTGAGTCCATCTTCTTGCACTACTGTCATTACTACATTATATTCGAATAATGGCATCGTGTATGTAATAGTAGTATCTTGGTTTAAAATTACAATTGTCTTTTTTGTTTCTTGATAACCAACTTTCTTTATAGTAAGATTATAAGTTCCATTAATTAATGGAACTGTTACTTGGCCTTGACTATTTGTAACATAAGAATTGTTTCCTATCTCAATGATAGCACTTGGAATGGGTTTACTGTCTGCTTCACTTAAAATAGTAAAAGTTGTCTGCCAGGCATGGAAATAAAGAGTTTCATTGATATTGATATCTCCATCACTAATAACAAAACTCTTCCCTGAAATTTCTTCATATCCTAATTTTGTAATAACATAAGGATATGTTCCATTTTTTAAATTTAAAGTTGCTATACCATTGATGTTAGATGTTGTCTGTTTTCCTCCTGCTGAAATTTGAGCCCCTTCGACTGGAAGACCTTTTTCATCAACTAAATTGAATGTGACAGTCCATGGCGCTAAAACTATTGTATTTGTAATACTTACTGATGCATTCAGTATTACAAAACTTCCTCTAAGTGTCTCATAATACTGTTTTGTAATAGTGTAATTGTACGATCCATTGATCAATGACAATGTTGCCTGACCATTTGCATCAGTTATTACTGAATTTGATCCAACGCTAATTCGCGCACCTTCAACTGGATTATTTTGTTCATCAACAACTGTGAAATATGCTTGTTGTGATAATGAAAGAGAATTGTCAGATAATCCTCTAAAAACTTCTCCACTATCCTGGGGATAAAACATAGGAGAAAGATCTGTTGTATTATCATAAAGAATATTTCCTTTAGCATCTCGCATTACAAATCCCTTTATTCTGGGTAATTGATTAATAGGAACCTGTTCATCATAATAAGGAAAGAAATATTCATCAGGAACATATTTTACACCCTCTGCTTTCTTTACTATATCCAATAAATCATCCCATTGAATTACTTCACCTGGAGTCCAAAAACGAAAATCTAAATATTTCGTAAGTGCCACCTGGATATTTTTACGAACAGTAGCGGTATCGTAATCGGGATCGATATCCAGTCGAAAATCCATACCTCTTTCACTCCCGATGAAGAACCATTCGGCGTTCTTCAATACGATACCAGCTACGTTTCCATCTAAATTTAACTCAAATAACCCAAAATAATCTTTTGCCTGTGCTAATAACTCTTCTAATTCTGAATCCAGAAAATAAATACCGTTTTGCGAAACTAAATATAAAACAAAATATCCATTTTCATCCAAACCAACATTCATTACTTTCAAAACACGTTCATCTAAGTTTTGAAAAATCTGGGTATAATATTCAATTGTTCCCTTACTTAAAACATTCAAATTATTTTTAATACGAACTCTAAACGTTTCGTCATCCTCAGAATCTCTACCTCCTATGGCATAATATTCATTTGTACATTCAATATGACCAATAGGTTGGGGATTTACTGTTGTAATACTATTTGGAGCAACATTTGTTACATAACCTGCATTAATACTTCTTACACCTACATATCCATATCCTGAAGGACCCACTGTCAAAGGTTGATCCACCTGAAAACGAATACCATTCTTATTTACAAAAATAGTATCTTCATTATATATTGTTCCAGGCGCGGCAAAAACCCTTATATAAGTAGAAGATCCTAAAGCGCTACGACGTGGACTTACTCCGTATAAAGCAGCACATTTATCCAAATACTCCCCTGTTGCAGTATCAGGAAATAATTTTGCTTCTGTTATAGCGATATCTTTAATCGCTTTTTGAGCAACTTTTGCCGTACCAAAAGCTGTGGCATTCAACACTGAACCATCAGCTATGTTACTAACTTTATTTGTACTGTCCAGAAAAATCTCAATCCAAAGATTTTTAAGGTTTTCTATGCTATTGTCTACCTTAGTGATCATGATATTGTAATTTCTTGTTTTAAAAATTCAACTAATTCTTCTACATTCTCCGGAACTTTATCAGATTTCTTTCGATTATCTTTCCACCATAGAGGCTGGTAATTTTGATAATTGAAACAGATACGTTGTTGTTCTGGATCAGAAAGATCAAAGTAAGAACAAGGAATGATATGGTCAAGATGCCAACCTCGATATCCATGATTTTCCCAGGTCATACCTGGTTCAAACTGAGATTCAATGTAATTACGAAAATCTTTCATAGAACAACCGAGAAGGTCGAGAGTATTGGCAGATTTAGAATTGCTTTTAAGAGCGCTAATAATTCTTGCTCTTAGACTACATTTTACTATAAAATCTACGTCACCCTCTAATCTTCTTCTTTTTAAATAAAATTTTGCTTTTTCTAAAAGAATATTTTTATTTCTTGATCCATACTCTTTTCTGTATGCCAAAATTTTTTCTTTATTTTTTTCGTAATATTGTTTATCTCTATTTTTAGATTTCTCTAAATTTCTCAACCTGCTTTGTCGAATGCTTCGCCCTAAACTATCTTTATTTTTACTCCATTGCATTTTAGCTCTTTCTTTAGAGCACTCTATACAATATATCCATAATCCATCTGGCATTCTTTTATTTTTAGTAAAAGAATCTAAAAGAAGTTCTCTTCGACATTTAGAACATACTTTTAAGCCAATTTCAAGATTTGCTTTCATTATTTTATATCGGTACATTAACTATATAATCATTTTCAGTTACAACTGATGCTTTTATTTTCAAGAAAATTGCATCTTTATCACGAACCATCTCCAGAAGTTCAACTGTTTTCCAACGGCTATCTCTTTGAAACATATTCATAATTGCTTTAAAAACAGTTGGATATTTAAAGGCATTTACTGTTGTTCCAATAAATTCATTTGGAATCCCATATTCTGGAAATTCTGGAATCGATCCTTGCATTGATTTTAGAATCAAGTCAAGAGCTTGATAAATGGCATCATCATACATCACAGTTTTAAGATCATCATTTTCAAAAGAAAAATCAGCACTAATATCCTTACCTAAAATATTTTTACCACTCAAAGTATCTACAATATTATTGACATAGTTCAACCCTATATTTCTTAAATTTATAGAGAAAACCTGTGATCCATCTTCTGTTGAATAATCTTCTTCATTTATATATTGTGGTACTGTAATGTTCACCCAATCATCTTGAGGCTTTGCAGCACTTAAATCTTTTGATACTTCCTCAAAGGTTTGTCCTGGAGACAAAACTTTTTGCATTTTTATTGTATTGGAACGAACAGCATTATAAGTACTTCGAGTCCATTTAGCAGACATTTTTACAGTGAGCAGCTTTGTTTTTATTTCTGAAAAAGTATCTAATAAAAACCACATGCCTATATCATCTAAAGTATTTCTATGCAAAATAAATAAAGGCTCTATTTTTTCTGTTTCTACTAATAAATTATCTAATGCATAAAAAGCATCTCTATTGATACTACCACTATTATAATAATCAATAATATAGGGGTAGTAGGTGCTTACAAAAACAGTAAATTGGCTAAAAAATGATTGGATATCATATCCTGTGATCACTTTAAACTTTTCATATGTAGTTGTATATTCACTCATATTCTTGCTGCTACAAAAGAAGCTAAATCATTTACGGTTTTTTGAATTACTGCTGAAGCCAGTCTCTGAGTTAAAGATGAACTTGCTGATGTATTTTTAACCTCTTCTAAAGGTGCTACTGCGATCATATTTAATGTATAATCCCAAACCATGTTTCGTTGTTCATTTTGACTACAAGTAAATCCATTAGGTGGGATCATTACTAAATAACTTTCTCCTAAAGCAGGATTATAAAAATACAATCTAAAAGGTTGTCCTTTATCATCTACCCCATTGCTCTTAGAAATGATACTTTGCATTATTTTAAGAGCACCATAACCTGTTTTTACACTTGCATCAAAAGAAGGCGTTTGTAAAACTGTTGCCTTCTTTGTTAATTGACCCAAAGTCCTGATTCCACTACTTAACGAAAAGGCAACACCGGCTCCTGTGGGAGCTATATCAATAAGTATTTTAAATATACGACCAAAAGTTCCTCTTATACTAATTTCTTGAGGAACAAAAGTTGGTGAAGTTAATGCGACTATACCACCTGCTGTATTATAAACAGAAGTCCTTTTGTTATCAGTTTTACTTATACTTGAAGGTGTTACAGGAAATGTAAAATAATCAATTGTATTTCCTTCTGCAGTAGCTAATTCTAAAGCACACATATAGAACTCAAAATCATTTGGGAAAAGTGCTGATAAAGCAGCTTTTCCTGTAGTTTGAGCCATATTCAATAATTTTTCTTGAAGTGCCTTTACATTTGCCATAATCTATTATACTTATGTCGTAAAGATACAAAAATTATTTCTGAACTAAAAAGAATTTCTTTACTTTATAATAAATATCTCAACCCTGCTTTATTTTTTCATTTTCGTAATCAGTTTTGCTAAAAGTATCTACTGAAGTAGCTGTAGAAGCGGTAGGTGAAGTCGTTCCCATAGTAGCTGGATGTATGTGGGTATTATAAAGTGATATAAATGTATTTACTTGTTGTACAAGGCTATTTAATTTAGCAGTTAATTGATTAATTTCGACAAGACCTTCTAATCCACCTCCGTTAAAATTAATAATGCTATCATTCATTTGTAGAGTTGATTTCCCTGTTTTTATATTTAATTCTGAATCAGAAAAATCAACTGTCATTCCTTCTTTTGTAATTAAATGTATGCCGCTATCGTCCAACCAAAAAGTTTCATTAATTTTTTCTGTCTTCCTATTCAAAGAAACTTTTTCATCATTAACTAAAACTTCTATATCACCCTTTTCGTTTTTTCTGCTATAAGATAAATTATCTTTATTTATAATAGTTTTATAAACAGCCTCTTGTTCTTCAACATCCTTTATCTGAACATTAATTTCCCCAAAACTTATTACATCAACCTTTTTATCAGCTTTAAGCTCGATAGAACCAGAGGACTCTACTATTATTTGATTTTCTTCATTTCCTTTTACTGCAACTTTTATAACAGAAGGATCAATTGAAGTAACATTTACTGTAAGACCATTATTTTTTGGATCTCCTTGTACTAAAATTTCTGTTCCATTCAATTTCTTTCTAATACGAAACATTTGTTCATTTAGTAGAGAGCTTTCATCATTTTCATAAATAACTCCAATAACAACTGGTTTATTGGAAAAGACATTGCTAATGTAACAAACACAACTTCCCTTTTCCCCTTCTTTTTCTGGAAATTGAATTTCTTGTAATGCTGTATCAAGAATATAACATTCATTTATTACTGCACCAAAATCTGTTATAATTGTAACACGATTCCTTCTGTAACATGTTTCAATAAAAGATTCTCTGTCTACTCCTTGTGGAATTGCTATATAAGCATGTCCATTTGTTTCAGGAGAATTTTTTTGTATCTGTCTACTTACTCCTAATGTTCTATTCATTATACATCCTCCTCTTAAAGAAATAATCAAATTGTCCTTCATCTATAGCATGCTTGCTACCACTGATCTTTCTGTTTTCATCTTTAGCAGCGGCTTCTGCTTTTTGGATATCTTCTTTTATTTTTTGTAATTGAGCAATTTTAAAATATGATGCTCTATCTCCACTCGATGTTGTTAATTTAATATCTTTTCCTTCATTATCACCAGTTAAAACAGGGAAATACATACCCCTCTCTACTTGAATCCTTGTAACACGATCAACTTGTCCTGTAGAGAATACAATTGATTGCATTACACCCGTTACATAAAAGAGTTCATTAGTTGCATTACACTTAATAAAAGTTCCTACTTTTATTCTGCGATCACCTTTTATTGTTATTACGCCTCTTCTTGTAAAGGGAAGATAAATATTTGTTTCGATTACATATAACAAATCATTGAGAGCAGCTGCGGCCATAGAATTTAATTGCTGATTTCCATTTACTCCATTAATAGCACTCAATGAAATATAAATATCTTGTATCTGTTGCTTCCTATTTCCCCAAATCTTTGTAAATTCCTCAAAATAAATTATAGGAATAAAAGCAAGAGAAGTAAACATTCGTGTTCCGATAAAATTATTTTGGGGAAATAACTGATACCAAGAATAAACTCTATCATCATAATTAAGGGATAATTCTACTAAATTATTCGACTCAATTTCAATATACGTTTTCCTTTTTAATACATCTTCGATTGCTTTTTCGGTAAATGGCGGCTGTCGAACAACTATATCCATTGTATCAACATAAGTATCAAATAGTACTTCAACAAAAGGTTGTTGACAGATTTTCCCAATAAAAGACATAAGGGTTCCATCAGGATTTGTAAATGACGCATCAACAATTGATCTATCATTCAATTCATCTTCTACAAATACTTTTAAAATTTGCCAGATTCCCTTGACTTCTTGTGTTTTATGAACGCCGTCATCATCTTCAATCGTATATGCTTTAGTTCTTCTATCTTGATAAGAACTAAATAAATCGTCTGGAACAATTCCGATATTGGAAAGGATATTAATTATAAACCAAAGAGTCTCCCTGATTCTTTTAAAACCATAATTAAAAAAATAATTATAGTTTCCTGTTACAACATTTCTTTTAAACCAAGCATCAGCTTCATCTCCACCATAAAACCAACGATCCTTACTTCCTTCTACCCATTTTAATGGCATAAAATAAGAACCATCTTCAGTAAATAATTTAGAAAAATCTCTTCCAACAAGATCTACAAAAGAAACATTGGCAGTGGCAGAATAGGTGACTGTACAGCTATCCAAAAAACCGATCATATCCCATACATTGTAATTTGAATTGCTATTTACTAATTCACTGGGAGATATTTCTATGCTATCAATTTCTCCTTTTAAAGTAGCATCCTTTTCCATAGCAAGTTTTTCAAAACGAATAAAAATTAAATCGTTTTGATTTATAAATTTTTCCCAGAAACTTTTTACCAAAGTACCATCTGTTTGATTTGTATTGAAATTTTCAATAAATCCATTCCCAAAACCTGTAGGACTTGATTGTCCCTTTATCGGTGAGAGTCTAATACTGAAGCCTCCATTTGTAGCAACTTTATTTGTATTACAAGCAACAATGAATTGACTTATATCAATTATCTTTCCTAAAGAATTAACATAAATCCAAACACGGATTGATTGAGGAACAATTCTTACATCAAATGAAGCATTTTCATTTGTTTCTGAATATTCAGGTTTATAGTTTATACTTTCTATAATCTTCTCGTAATTATCTGCCCAAAACGCTTTAAAACTACCTTGTGACATAAATTGTCCTTGTTGTGATACTCTCTCAAACTCTATCTCCATTTTAGATAGAATTGTCACAACAGGTGTTCCTCTAAAAATAGGTGCGCTTTCTGGTAAATTTCCATTGTTATAATCTTGCTCGTATTTTTTCTTTAATTCTGGATCGTATTGATTCCAAATGATCTTTAAATTAGTTTGTTCATCTGATGATTTTAACATCAAAAAATCATTCACAGAAAGCTTCTTACTCTCAGGGACTCCTTTTCCAATCTTCTCAACCCATTCTTTTATTGTACAGTCTTTATCAGCTGTAAAAGGTTGTATTGATATTTGATCATTTGTATTCATTTTCAATCTATTCCTAATTTTCTTAATAAAAGTGCTGCTAAAGATCCTTCAGATAAAAAATTCCATTGACCATCAACAAGAGGACTTCCGCTTAAACGATGTGTATCTTTATCATTTAAGAAAGATTTCCTTTCTTCTTCTGGAGATGCGATTAATTTAACAATCATACCTAATACTTCATTAGTTGTTTTTGTTGTTTTTTCAATCATATTGGAATCTGTTGCTATTCTTACCATTTTTGAATCAATAGCAGATAAAACCCCTAACATTTTTTCTCCATTGGCTGCATCTCTATTCGTCTTTTCTGCAGTAGCTGCTTCTATCGCTCCAACAGTTCTTCTGCCTGCACTTCGTTCATATTGAGCTTCTTTTTCATTTCCTTTAACAGTTTCAGGCACACCTCTTTCTCTTAAATAATCCCATCCACCATTCTTATCACGAGACCTTACCAGTTCTTTTATATCATTCCAATTCAAATTCGTAAAGACAGATTTCATGAGTTGAATCAATTGCTCATCGGTACTGGTCATTTCATCCAAACGTTTTAAGAAAGCTACCTGAAATTCAGTATCATCTCCCATAGTATCTATCTTTTCCAAGATATCAGAAAGATTCCCTTCAGGCATCAGTTCTCTACCAACACGCATTAAAAGAGCTTGTGTTACTTCATCTTGTGAAATTCCATTTCCTGTAATAGCTGTTTGTACTCTTTCTAATTGTCTCCCTTCCATTCCTGTGAAGGTACGAATATTGGATAATATCGTAGCCACCTTACCTGCATCAAAATCTCCTGCTTTATCCAGGATTCTTTCAGCTGTTCGATTAAATGTTTGAAGAGATTCATCTATAGTTGAAGCTATTTCCGAAAAAGGAAGTTTCAAATCTCTCATAGAATTTTCAAATGCCCTTATAATACCAGAAGGACTATCATTTGAAGATCCAAATTCAACTTCACCCTTACGTGCAAAGCGTAAAGACGCCTGTAATTGATCTATTACATTATCATTTAATCCATATAATCGCTGAACAGCCATTTGCGATTCAGCCTCTCTTCTTCCTGTAACGTCTTCTTCAGTAGCTCCTAAAATTTTGCCACCAGCAGATCTTAATAAACGCGCCCTGCGATTCATATATTCGCCGACATTTATTCCTAAATCAGACGCTGCATAAGTACCCTCTCTGAAAGCTTGTGATTTCGCAGCAGCATTAGACATTCCAGAAGTTTGGGCATAAGCTCTTACATTATTTTCCACTTCTTCTGCTTTGGCAACTGCTCGCATTGCATAAGAAGAAACTAAAGCTGTGATACCGCTTATTGCTGCGCCAACTAATTCTCCTGAACCTTCAAATACTGAACGAATTGAGTCTCCAACACCAGGTGCAATAACAGAAGGAGCTGCT
>ULPI01009952.1_pt1 | contig 13659 bp, 7 predicted proteins | sample 1953381 | NCBI WGS metagenome assembly ULPI01 (sample SAMEA4835626, study PRJEB28245) | human gut metagenome | biome: gut microbiome; material: fecal sample | place: Denmark | collected 2008
AAATGCCGCTTCTATTATGTTAAAGCGCTTGTACATTTTTTGCACCTGCGCGCTTTTGCTGATAACGCACGGGTACAGCACACCGTTGTGCAAAATTAATAGCTCAACCTCTTTACCATTAAAATTGCGGTAGTAGTACAGCGGCGCTTTCTGCCCGCTATTGGCAAAACTTTTATACACCTCGCCGATGACCCATGTTTCAAAAAACTCCGCACTCATCGCACCAAGTTCTAACGCGTCCGCAGTGTTCCAGCGCAAAAGGTATGCCGCAAGCCCGGTATCCGTAAAATACAGCTTTGGCGTTTTTACAACATACTTAACGTCGTTAAATGCCGCAGGCTGAAGCAAGTAAACAATACCCATACGTTCCAAAATACCCAACCACTGCTTCGCCGTTGGTATGCTGATGCCGGTTTCCTTCGCCATAACGGCATAATTTAAAAGTTTAGCCGTCTGCGACGCCGCCGCGCACAAAAAGCGGTAAAACTTCATCTCATCGTTAAGCTGAACAAATTTGCGAATATCGCGTTGCAAAATATCCTGTACAAGTTTAGCGTAAAATGCCTGCCAGTCTGCACCTTCATTATACATTGCAGGCTTGCTGCCGCGCCAGATGCGTTCGTAAATTTCCACCACACTGTGCGGAACAGGACTTTGCATCCGTTCTGCCAAAAGCTGCATATCCGGTATAAACGGCGTACTTTCCCTGCCGTCAAGTTCCGCACTGCTTAAGCCGCAAAGCTCCATGCAGATAAACTTATCGCCAAGCTCTTGCATAATGACAGAAATAGCTTCTGCGTCCTCTTTCGGCGCAATCAGCCAAAAATCGCCCGGGTTGCCGTGCTTTAGCGTATAATCCTTAATCACCGGCACCAGCTCCGGCGCGTACTGAATATTATCAATCAGCACCGGCGGCACATACCGCTGCAAAAACAGCACCGGTTCTTCGTTTGCCATACTGCGCAAAGCAGGCTCAGCAAGGTCAGCGTACTTATGGTTAGATGAAGCGAGTTTTTTGAGGAATGTTGTTTTGCCGGATTGAGTAGTACCAACAAAAGCAAAAACTTCAACCTTTATATTTAGTTGTAAAAAATTCTTACTTAAATCTCTTTTTACCATAAGATAATATTTACCTTCGCATTAATTTGCTTTTTGCAAAACCAACTAAATACTGCATTTCTTCTCTTTTGAAAAATACAATAAACCACAAAATCAGTGTTACGCATACGCAGATGAAAATACCCGCGATAAAATTAAATAAAGTAACTTTTACAAATAAACTGCCATACATAAATTTACTTGTTAAAGCCGCTAACAGAGTAACAACAGTAAATTTTAGATAATCTGTAAAATAATCTTTTAATTTAACATCTATACCATTATTAAAAAGCACGTACGGTTCCACCCAAAAGCAAGTTAATAAAGTACTGATAATACCACCAACTACTACGCCGACAACACCGTAATGTATTGTTAAATAAATTGAGGCAACTAAATTTATTACAGATTCCGCTAACGGTTTATAACGGTCATTCCAGTACAACCCGGTTGCATCTTTAAACATACAAACAGCTTTACGCAAATACGTTAAATAAAAAGAAAATGCCATTGCAGCTACAACCGTATCACTAAATAAATACTCTTTGCCTACCCACAGCTCCACAAACGGATTAAACAAAACAAAAAGTCCACAAAAACAAATTGCTGCCTGTAAAGCCGTTATAAATTCCGTAATTTTAAAGGCTTTTATTTTTTTGCTGCTTTCTTCCAGTACTATTAAATTGCCAATGCTAGCAGTAATACTTTCAAAAAATTTTGCGGCAAAAGCATTAAGCGCAGCTATTACCATATAGTAGTTGCTGTATAAGCCTACCGCAGAAAGCCCGACGAATTTACTTAACACAAGGTTACTGCTGCTAAAAACTACCATGCCGCCAATTTTATGGCATATCATGGCTTTTGTGTTTTTTACTATCTGCTGTTTTATGTCTGAATCTAAAACTTCTGCCGCTTCGTTTAAATACGGATATTCCTTATCTGCCTTATGTGCGATACTAAAGTTTTCTAAAACTGTTCCTAACAGCATTAAGATAATAAAGCACCAGTAATCTGCAAAAATTAGCAGAAAAATTATTTGCAGCACAGCAACTAAAACCTGCACAGCTACCTGGTAGATATTAACTACATACTGCTTTTGATCGGCAATTAAAAGGCTGCGTTTATATGTCCATAAATAACTGACTACGGTATTAAGCAAAAATACTAAATAAAAGTAATGCACCCGCGGCACGCCTTGCCCATCTTTAATAAAACTATCTAAAAATGGAAACAGCAATAGTCCTAAAACTAAAATAATACTACCGACAGCAATATATACCTTTTTAAACAAATGCATTATGCTTTTAACGGTTTCTTTATCGCCATAAGCAAGCGGTTTATACAGGCTGTACACAATGGCCGGTCCAATACCAAGTTCTGCAAGAGAAAGCATTGCTAAAACATTAGTAAACAAACCGTTAACGCCCAAATATTCTATCGGCAGTGTTTTAACAAACACCATGCGCACAATAAATTTAAGCAAATTAACGGCTATATAATTTACTGCGGAATATTTAATATTCCTGCCTACTTCCTGTATCGCCATTTGTTTCTACATCATTTTCCTTTCCAAAACACATTGCATAGCCCAAACCGAGAAGTATCCAGTAACAATAGGTAATATTTATACTATCACCTATACCTGAAGCCATTATACCGATTAATGATATTGTAAAAAATACATAAGGCAGCTTATCGTCTACTGTCATATTTTTATCTGTTATTTTAAAATATAACTTTCTTAGTAAAATAAATGGAGGTATTAAAAATAATGCTAATCCTATAATACCTGTTTCAGCAAAACGAGATGTGTATTCTCCCAATTTAGGAAAACCAGAACGCAAAATTCCTTTTTCCAGTTGATTCTTTATCCACATTTTTACTTCACCATTATCTTTCGCTATTTCAGGCAAATAATCAGGTATATATGCGTTTCTCAAACCAGTTCCTACACCTATTAATGGATGGTCTAAACCAATTTTAAAATCAGCAATCATAATTGAATATCTTGCGCCATTGCTGCGTTGTGAAGTACTTGTAAGAGAAGTTAAATTACTCTCGACATAGCTTTCCACACTATCAATATTGTATCTATTATCTACTAATAAATTATTTATAAATAAACCTGATAAAAGAAATGCTGTAATACTGGCAACAAATATTTTGCCAACTTGTTTAAAAATAAATTTATTTCTAAGATAGACTGTAAAAACAAATAATATAAAAACTTCACCGCAAAATAAAGCTACTGCTGTTCTTGCCTGTGTTAAAAACAAACAAAAAGTAAAAAATACAATAGCTAAAATTGCAACTATTTTATGATAATACTTCCTTGCACTTACCAAAACATACCACAACATCGGCATAGCAAAAGCAAAATAGATACCGTAATAAGAAGGTTCAGCAAATATTGACCGTAATTGTCCTTTTAATAACAGCGGCGGCCACCATGTTCCACCAGATTTTATAATATGTAAATATGGAGTAATTATAATTAAAATATTTTTAGCCGTTTCGTTACCTGCTAAATAAAATAATTCAATAACGCAATATCCAAATATTATAATTAATGATGTTAAAATAGCTTTAATTATAATTTTAAAAGCAGTTTGCCAATTATTACGATACCAGCAATAAATCATATATGATCCTAAAAATGTATAAATAAAATCAATAATTAATAATTTTATATAGCGTGCAATCATCCATGGTATAATTAATTCTTTTTCACTAATATTTAGATTAATACTTTTAAGAAAGTTTACAAATTCAAACAATCGTTTCGATTGATTTATTGAACCGTCTATTAATAAATCAAAGTATTGGTAATTTAATATACCAATAAAAAATGAAGTTATACAAAAGGTTAAATAAAACAAACCAAAAATTTTTACACTTTTATTACTTTCAGTTTTGCTTTTTAATAATAAAAAATGATATATGCTATAAACTAACAAAATAAGCAATGGATATATTATCAATCTGTCTTGAAATGTTCCACCGATAAAATTTAATTGAACACTTTTAGGAATATTAAAGAACACAAGAAATAAAATCATTATATAAAACAAACAATTTATATTTTTATAAATTTTCAATTAAATCACACCATTTTTTTAATAAATTATCTTTGGTAAATTTAGAAATATTACCATATGCATTATTTGAAAAACTTTTTCTTAAGTCTGGATTTTCAATCAAATTACAAATGGCTTCAGCCATACTTTTTATTGAAAAGGGTTTTATCAAAAAACCATCTATATTATTTCTTATAATATCTGAAGGTCCAGAATTGATATCAAAACTAATAATAGGCAATTTTTTTACTTTTGCTTCTATGAGTACCATCCCAAAACTTTCGCTCAAAGAAGTAAAAACAAAAAAAGAATATTGTTGATATAATTTATAAATACTTTTTTCTTTTCCTTTTAGTACAATATTATTTTCCAAATTATTTTTATTTATAATCTCTTTGATTTTATCAATATATTCTTTATTTCCATCACCATAAATATGCCACTGCCAATCAGGATGAATTTGAAAAACAATTTTTGCCACATCAATTAGTTTATCTATTCCTTTGGCGTATTCAATTCTTCCTACTGTTATAATTTTTTTAGAATTAATATTATAGTTATTTACATTATCAAACAAATCATCATCAATAAAATTGTAAATTTGTTGTAATTTATTTAGGTTCTTCTTTCTATTTTGCAAATACAAATTTAATTCTCTATTTGTCAGAAAAACTATTTTATCTGAACAAATATCAATTAAATATTCAAAAATTTTTCTATACAATTTTTCTTTAAACGTTTCTTTAAAAAAAGTATATTCCAACCTAGATGCATGTTCGCAAAAAATTATTTTTATATTACAAAAAAATTTTAGTAGTAATGGTAAAAATGTATTATTTCTACCTATTACTATTAATACTTCTACATTATTATTTTTTATATATTTTCTTAAATCAAATAAATTTTCAACTAATGAATAACGTAATCTGACAAATTTATTATTTAAGTTATAAATTCTTATGTTTTTATCAATTTCAAAAAAATTATTATAACCATACAACGTTATTACGTAAATATTATAATATTTTCTTAGTTCTTTAGCTAATGTTGCCGTTACTCTTTGAGTACCACCTGCACAACTTAAATCATCAACCATAAATGCTATATTTTTCATAATATTACTATCCTATTTTATTTTTTTGTAAATATAATATAAATCAAACCATACAAATTTATACAATCTAAATAATCTCGAAATAAAACATACCTTCCATTGGCATTTTCTGAAATCACTAATAAATTTTCGAGGTGCACCAAGATAAAAACTTACAGAATTAGGTCTTGCTATATATCCATATAAATCATCTAAAAATGGTAAATCTCCAAAAATTTTAGAAATCTTTTTATCTGGATATAAAAAAGTATTAACCAAATTATTGCAAATAAAATACTGTTTTAATTTAACCCATTCATCAATATTATTTTTATCCGCATCTTTTACAAACTCCAATGCACCACGCTGAAAATCTCTAATTAAATCTTCTTTTTTATTATTATTTTTATATTCATAGTCACAGAATTTTATTTTAATTTCATTGTTTTTGTTTAAATTAAAGCATTTTACCGAACCATGATTTGCTAAAAAAAATGTTTCAAAAAGCGAATTTATCGCTGATATATACCAATAATTATTATTGATTTTATTATTAAATAAATACCCCTTTCTTTTTATAAACTTTAACTTATCTACATTTTCATTTTTACGAGTTCCAACATAATAACCAATTATCTCTTTATTTTTCGTTAACATATATAACGCATTTTGCATATTACCAAACCAACCAATATCGACTATTGCCAATTTTCCATAAAAATCTTTCTTTTTTAAATATTCTGTTATGGCTTTGTATTCTTTTTCTGAATTTTTAAAGATAAATTCTTTTAACTTTTCAAATAATACACGTTGCTCTCTTTCATCAATAACTTTTTCTAAATCATCTGTATTATCCAAGTAAAAATCTATCCCCAATTTATTTAAATAAGTCTTTATTGTAAGTTTAGATTTTAGATTTAACAACTCTTTTACTTCATCAAAATCTTTGTAGAAGTGTAAGCATGGCACTAATAATGATCTTCTCGAAGCATATAAATAATAATCATTTGATTTTTTATCATCAAAATTTATAATATTAAAAGCTTTCTGTAAAATCCACCCATCTCTAGATAAAAAATAGACTTTTTTTATTTTCTGCCTATCTAATTCTTCTTTTAACCATAAAGAAAAACCATACAAAATAATTCCAAAAGTCTTATAACCAATTTTATAGGTATAACTTTCTTTTTTATTTTGTAAATTAAAATATATAAATCTATCTATAATTCTTGAATTTATATTTTCTTTCAAAAACCATTTTTTATTATGTTTTATATTTATTTTTTCTATTAACAAAGCCTTTATTCCCAATTTATTAGGCATATTATAATCACTATTCTTATTATCGCCTATATGCAAGATTTTTGATGGTTTTATGTTTAATTTTTTTATTATTAATTCAAATAAATTACCATCTTTTTTACATACGCCAGTATCAGATGATAAAAAAATATTCGTATAGCCATTGATGTTGCTTTTTTCTAATATTCTTTTTATTACTTCTAAAGGCAAATACATGTCAGAAGTTATTATTACTTTTTTATTTAATTCAATACATTTTTCAAAAAACTCATAAACATCTTCTCTTCTAGTGCAAAAATCTATTTCTAACGATATTTCCAAGGATTTTAATAAATAAATCAAATTTTTATCATAAAATCTTTCTAATTCTGCATAAATATCGTCTATTGTAATTTCACGATTAAATTTATTTCGTGCTATTTTCTCTGCTTTTATTCTGTTATTTTTAAAATTTACTGCACTTTCTATTTTTTGTTCTATTATTTCAAAAATATTTTCAGGTTTATCTACATATCTAACGATTAATGTATCAAAAATATCAAATGAAATTACATTATAACCTTTTAAATCAATATCTCTAATCATCTTAATCCTTCAATTTATTGTCAATAATACCTTGCATTATATTTTTAAAGGCACTAATAATACTTGTTTGCTTACAGTACATTTTGTACTTAAAAACTAAAAAATATACCGCATATAAACAACTTAACCAAAATCCCAAAATATATCTTATTGTCATACCATGCTTATAAAAATATTCTTCATCATATCCATTAAACCACGTCGACTCATTTTCTACCATTCTCGCTATATTAATTGGATAGTGATAAATTTTTAATCCTTTATCATAAGCATCTAGCAAGAATTTATTTTCTTCTCCTGCTCCGTTACCCGTACCAGCACCAAGCTTTATATCAAAGTTTAGCTTATTATCAACAATTGCTTTTCTTATAAAAGTTATCTGCCAAGAACATACTCTTAAACATTCCAGCCTTTTTAGTTTATATATCTTATTTTTAAGCTTTGTCTGTTTATTATGCAAGTTAAAAACTATAATATCTGCCTGCGGCAGTTCTTGATATGCTTTTAATATTTTTTCTTCTACATCATCGTCAAATATTTCATCGTTATCAGCAATAAGGCAAATATCTGCTTTACTGTTTTCTATTGCCATATTCCTGCTTTTGGATAACCCACGTTCTTTACTGTTTATCCATAGGCAAGTTTTATTATCTTTTATTTTTACTTGTTCTTTTTTATCTTCATCACATTGGTTAATAATTACACAATTGATTTGTATGTTAGACCTTTTTATTATTTCTTTATCTTTTTCATACATACAACTGAGTAGTATTGCAAATGAGTTCATTTTATCACCATTATTTATGAATACTTTTTTATACCGTTGATTACATAAAAATACATATAATATATACTTTTTATTATTGAAAGATTTTGACTTTTTCTGTAAACGTGCCAATTCCAAATTGCACTTTGCAGCTTATTACTACTTATAGATTTTTTACCAACTTTATATATCCCTAAAGTCTCATTCAAGCCAAAAGCTTCCATCGAATATTGCTTTAAAATATTTAGCCAACAAATATAATCCTCATGTTTAGCTTTAGGAAAATAAATATCTTTAATCATTTTCCTATCTAAACAAACTGTTAAGCAACTTCCTGTTCTATTGCCTTTTAATAAATTGTTATAGTCCAAATGTTTAGGCACTGATATTATTTTTTCTTTGTTAGTAGATAAATCTAAAAGTTTATAATCATGATATGTAAAAGCAAATTGATTCTGCTTCATAAAATCAATTTGCTTTTCTAATTTTTCTTTTTCCCATACATCATCAGCATCTAAAAATGCTATATATCTTCCTTTAGCATTTTGTATTGCTGTATTTCGTGCATTGGCTACGCCTTGATTTTTCAATAAAATTATTAATTTAATTCTTTTATCCTTTTGCTGATATTCTTTTATGATTTTATTTGTATTATCCTTGGAAGCATCATCAACAATTACCATTTCCCACTTCGTATATGTTTGCTTAATAACGCTTGTAATAGTATCTTTAATATACTTTTCTGCATTATATGCCGGAATTATTATTGATACTAAATCATCAACAAATTTTTCCAATTTTAATACGCACCTTTTCTGAGTAATACTACTTTAAATGTTTTAAACAGCAACGTTATATCGAGCCACACGCTCCAATTCCTTGTGTACCAGCTGTCTAATAGCACACGCTCTGCGTAGTCGATATCACTTCTGCCACTTACCTGCCACATACCTGTTATACCTGGCTTTACCATCAGGTAGTCGTTAATGTATTCCCCATACCTTGCCATTTCGTCCCTTATTATTGGGCGCGGTCCTACAAGGCTCATTTCGCCTTTAAGTACGTTGAATATCTGCGGCAGTTCATCTAAACTTGTCTTTCTTAGGAATGCCCCACTTTTTGTTATGCGCGGGTCGTTCTTTAACTTAAAATCTTTTTCCCATTCTGCTTTTGCTTCCGGGTCTGTTTTTAGTAATTGCTCTAATTTTTCTTTGGCGTCTACACACATGCTGCGGAATTTATAGCAGTTAAATTCTTTGCCATTTTTGCCTATTCTGCGGTGTTTAAAAATTACCGGTCCCGGTGAGTCTTTGTATATCCATAATGCTATTACTATAAGTATTGGGCTTATTGCTATGGTACCTGTTATTGTAAGTACATAGTCAAAGATTGTTTTTATCCATCTGTTTATTGGTCTTGCAAGGTTATTCTTTAAACGCAAAAGCATTAGTTTTTCGTTAAACAGGCTTTCTGCTTCTATGCCTCCCATTGGTACACCTACAAGGTTTGGTATTACACCCATGCTTTTTACTAATGGCTGTATTTTGTAGATTAGTTTTGTAAGTTTACCTTGTTCCAAACCGGGAGCAGCTATAAACACATGGTTGATTTTATATTTTGTTATTACTTCTTCAGCGTCTGTAAATTTTCCGAGCACTGGATAATTTTCAAGTATGCCTTCTTCTACTTTATTGTCTTCTAAAAGTCCTATTATTTTATAGCCCATACCGGCGTCGTTTTTGATGCCTTGTACTAATAGTTCTGCCGTTTTTCCTGCGCCGATGATGAGTACAGGTATTTGCAGAAGCTGGTATTTTTCAAGTATCTTTTTTACTATGTAGCGGAAGATGACAAGCAGTATAAAGCTCAATATCCAGAAAACTGCAATAAACATTCTGGAGGTTGAACCTGCAATGCGCGCTATATAGAGTAATATGATAATGCTTGTAACAGCATAGCAACTGGTGATAAAGAGTTTTTGGATTATCTGCCAGAATTGTGCACGGCGGTTATAGAGCTGTTCGATGTTTAAGAAGATTAAATATAGCAGCGGAAATACTACCCAAAAGTTAAGCCAAGATATGTGGAGGTGACTGTTGCCGGTATAAAAGTTACGGAAGTTGAAGGCAAGTTCTTCTGCACATATTATGGCAATGTAATCAACACAAATTAATACAAACGGTAAAATAATATTGGTATACTTATTTATTTTTTGCAGATTTTCTGCCACGGTTATCCCTCTTACGTTTTATTAATTGTAATAAAATTTATAATTTTATTTTACATTATTTTATAATGTTATTTTACCATACTTTTACCCCCCGCAAGACATTTCCGTTAGAGTAAGTCTAACTTTTACTGGTCTTGGTGAAACTTTATCCCTGCCGGTAGGTTAGCGCGGCAGCGTAGTTTCGCATTAACCCGCACTATCGGTGATGCGTGATATCAATGACTTATCTAAAAAAATAACTTCACAACAAATTTGATGCTGACATTAGAAGTTTATCTTTTTTATTATATTAAGGTTCACAAATTTCACTCCCTATTCAGTCATGAAATTTACGTAGCTTCGCTGTTACGGTTATCAACTTCGCTTCTAGCTCATTGCTAACCGGCGACTCAACAATAAAACAAAACCACCCTGCTTACTCCAAACGGAATAAACAGGGTGGTTTACTTTACCTATTACAACTTATTAAGTTTTTCTGCTGTTATGCAGTTAAATCAGTTATTAGTAGGCACGTTATTGTATTTTACTTTAACGTCACGGTATCTGCTCATGCCGGTACCTGCCGGAATGAGTTTACCTATAATAACGTTTTCTTTAAGGCCGAGCAGCGGGTCAACCTTGCCTTTAATAGCTGCGTCCGTAAGTACACGGGTGGTTTCCTGGAAGGAAGCCGCGGACAGGAAGGAATCGGTTGCCAGAGATGCTTTGGTAATACCCAGAAGAATCGGATGACCTTCTGCCGGCTGTAAGCCGCGGTCAAGCATCTCGCTGTTCTGTTCTTCAAATTCACCGATATCAACGTATTCGCCCGGCAGCATCGTAGTATCGCCTGCTTCGTCGATACGTACTTTACGCATCATCTGGCGTACCATAACTTCAATGTGCTTGTCGTTAATTTCTACGCCCTGAGATTTGTAAACGCCAAGTACCTGCTGTACCAGATAACGCTGGGTTGCGCGCACGCCGCTGATGCGGATAATATCATGCGGATTGAGGGAACCTTCGGTAAGACGGTCGCCTTTTTCAATTTCCTGCCCTTCGGTAACAGCAAGTTTTGCACCGTACGGAATAGCATAAACTTCTTCCATACCGTCTTTATCGGTAATGGTAATTTTACGCTGTCCGCCTTCTTCGGCAATATGCACAACGCCGGTGGTTTCTGCCAAAATACCGGGGTGTTTCGGTTTGCGTGCTTCAAACAATTCTTCAACACGCGGCAAACCTTGGGTAATATCATCGCCGCCTGCTACGCCGCCGGTATGGAACGTACGCATGGTAAGCTGGGTACCAGGTTCGCCGATTGCCTGAGCTGCAATGGTGCCAACTGCTTCGCCAACGTCAACATTTCTGTCGGTTGCAAGGTTGCGGCCATAGCATTTACGGCAAACGCCTACTTTAGATTTGCAGTTAAGCACGCTGCGGATTTTAACGGTTTCGCGCAGTGCTGCAATTCTGTCTGCCATATCTTCGGTAACATAATCGTTGATATGATAGAGCACTTCGCCGTTTTCATCCAGAATATCTTCGGCAAGGTTACGGCCGACAATACGGTCACGCAGAGATTCGATAACCGTCTGTTTGTTCTTGCCTTCGGTAATAGCGCCGATTTCGATACCTTCGATAGCATTGTTGCGCACTTTCATTTCGCGGACAGTACCGTCTGCCAAAATTGCGTCAATCATTGCTTCAGTATAAGTATCTTTTGCATGTGCCAGCACTTCACCTTCTACGTTAACAACATCTTCGGCAACTTCTTTGCCGTTGAAGTGATGCATCAGGTGTTCTTTCATTACCTTGTTGGCATCTTCGCTGCTGATGTTAATCTGAACGGTTTCAGTTGCTTCGCCGTCCATATCATCTGTTGCATACAGATTAACTTCAAGCACGTGGCCTGCAATAAGTTTATTGTAAATATCTTCTGTAATAACGGTATCTGCTTCGGCAATCAATTCGCCTGTTACAGGGCTTTCAACGCCGGAAGCAAGGTTGCGCCCGATAACGGTTTCGCGCAGTTTGTTCTGGCTTGCGCCAAGGGTTTGTTTGCACAGGCGGCTGCGTTCTTTAACAAGGTTAAAGGTTACAACGTCGCAGTCATCCTCGCGTACAATAACATCCTGCGCAACGTCTACAAGGCGGCGGGTAAGGTAACCGGAGTCTGCCGTACGCAGTGCGGTATCGGCCAAACCTTTGCGGGCACCGTGGGTGGAAATAAAGTATTCCAATACGGTTAAGCCTTCGCGGAAGTTTGCCTTGATAGGACGGTCGATAATACGGCCGGACGGGTCGGCCATAAGGCCGCGCATACCTGCCAGCTGACGAATCTGCTGGGTGTTGCCGCGGGCGCCGGAGTCAGCCATCATGTTCAGGGAATTGAATTTATCCATGGTAGCGCTCATCAGTTTTGCGGTAACGTCATCAGTTGCCTGGCTCCAGATTTCAATAACCTTGCGGTAGCGTTCGTCCTCGCTCATTAAGCCGCGGCGGAACATACGCTCTGTTTTATCAATCTGTTTTTCGGCATCAGCCAAAATCTGCTGTTTTTCTTTCGGGATTTTAATATCGGATACGGCAATGGAAATACCTGCCTTGCAGGCGTTGTCATAACCGTTCTTTTTAACAATATCAAGAATTTCGGCAGTACGCAGGTTGCCAAACAGCTTGTGTGCTTTGGCAACAAGGTTGCCCAGTTCTTTTTTGTTAATAAGTTTGCTTAAATGCCAAACCTTAACTTCTTCGCCGGCAGCATTCTTTTCGGTTTCCTGATGGAAGTACTGCAGTTCCTTCGGCAGGTCTTCGTTAAACATGATATTGCCCGGCGTAGTGTTAACAAGGCTTACGCCTTCGTTCTTTTCTTCGCCGTAAATATCTTTGTTAGGTACATAAACCTGAATGCGTGCCTGCAAATCAACAACTTTATGGAAGTATGCCAGCATAGCTTCGTTAATGCTGCTGAAGCGCATGCCTTCGCCTTTGGCTCCTTCTTTCACCATGGTGATGTAATAAGAGCCCAAAACCATATCCTGGGTAGGTACGGCAACAGGTTTGCCGTCTTTCGGCGCCAGAATGTTGTTAACAGAAAGCATCAAAATTCTTGCTTCTGCCTGTGCTTCCGCGGAAAGCGGCAGATGCACTGCCATTTGGTCACCGTCGAAGTCGGCGTTGAATGCTGTACATACCAAAGGATGCAGTTTGATTGCACGGCCTTCGGTAAGGATAGGCTCGAATGCCTGAATACCGAGTCTGTGCAGCGTCGGAGCACGGTTAAGGAATACAGGATGTTCTTTAATTACTTCTTCCAAAACGTCCCAAACTACATTGTTGGCGCGTTCTACCATGCGTTTGGCGTTTTTGATATTGGTAGCCTGTCCGCTCTGAACAAGGCGTTTCATTACAAAAGGTTTAAACAGTTCCAGTGCCATTTCCTTCGGCAGGCCGCACTGGTGCATTTTAAGTTCCGGGCCTACAACGATAACGGAACGGCCGGAGTAGTCAACACGTTTACCCAAAA
>ULPI01019290.1_pt1 | contig 13551 bp, 9 predicted proteins | sample 1953381 | NCBI WGS metagenome assembly ULPI01 (sample SAMEA4835626, study PRJEB28245) | human gut metagenome | biome: gut microbiome; material: fecal sample | place: Denmark | collected 2008
TCCGTTCGTCACCAACTAATATTCAATTAAACAACGATATAGGTACTATAATGAAATCTTCTTAGCCGTCGTTCCATTTTGATTGCATTGGATAGTTCGGCAAATGCACCTACCTGTACCTTGTAGTAACCATCTTCATATATTATAAAGGCTGGGAAGCCATCTATAAGTAGAGAGTTTAATAAGCGGTCTGCATTATCTTTATTGTGGTATGCACCAGTCTGAACCCGGTAGAGAGGCTGATGTATATATGAATTATTGCAGGTGTTGCTGCAGGAGTTATTGTGTAGGCTGTTGCAGGAGTTATCATTGCAGAGATTATATCCGGTGTCAGCAGTATAATTATCAGAGTTGTTAATACCTTCTGTAATACTTTCTGTCTCTGTTTTTGGAGTTATATCATATCTATAAGAGGCATTATCACTATTAATAGAACTGCTTGTGCCGATGAAATTACCGGAATTATAGGAACTGCCGGAATTATAAGAATTGCCGGAGTTGCCGAAATTACCGGAATTGCCGGAATTTCCGAAACTACTAGAATCATAGAAAGTACTAGAAGCTCCTAAATTGCTGGCGTTGCTGGAATTATTGGTATTGTTGGAGCTGTTGGTATTGTTGGAACTATTGGTATTATTGGAACTGCTGGTATTATTGGAGTTGTTAGCTTTGTTGTAGCTGCTGTTTGAATGGTGAGTATTAGAGTTGCGTGAACCAATAGGGAGGCTTTCTAATATTCCATCAGCTATAGCATTTGCAACCTTATCGAATTCCTGGTCAAATATATAGTTATCTTTTTCATTATTTATAAAGCCTGCTTCAACAAGGACAGCTGGCATCTTAGTTCTCTTAAGTACCACAAGATTTTTCCGGGTATCAACTCCCAGATTCTTAAATCCAACATTCTCAAGCTGGTTGTTTATGTTTCTTGCAACCTCTGACTTAAGTCCTGAATCATTGTATACAAGAGTTTCAACACCAGAATACTGGTTGGGCTTTTCAGAAGAGTTTCGATGTATTGACACGAAAAGATCAGCTCCTGAGTTGTTAGCATCAGTTGCCTTTTTAAAAGGTGTCTCATATTCGTCGTTAGTTCTTGTATAGAAAACATCAATTCCATTTTTTTTAAGAATATCGCCGACGGCCAGAGTAAGGTCGAGGGTATCATCTTTTTCCTGTCTGCCATTATAAACAGCACCAGGATCGCTGCCACCATGGCCTGCATCAAGAGCTACTTTATATTTTGACATATCCGCTCCTAAGGGAATTATCATTTTATTTTATTCATAAAAATATATAAAGATACATATAATAATGAAAAAATATTGATTTTTGTATATAGGTGTATACAGAATGGGGGTATAATGGTGTATGTTCATACTATGGAAACACCACAGGATATGATAGATAAAGGGAAGATGCACATAAATGTATATGATAAACAGCAGGGAGCACCGCTTGCAAATGCAAGAATCACTCTGTCATACACAGGTAATCCGGATTCGATAATAAATGAACTTGTAACGGATTCAGAGGGGGCTGTTAATCTTGATGAACTTTTAGCACCACCGATAGAGTACAGCATGGAGCCAGGGGAAAAACAGCCATTTGCAGAATATACGATTGATGTCAGTGCCAACGGATATGAGGAGACTAACATATCCGGAATAGATGTCTTTTCAGGAGAAACGAGTATACAGGATGTATATCTTAATGAAAATGAGTATGCAGTTGCGGAAGATAATATAGTTATTCCGGTTAATACCCTGTATGGAAACTATCCAGCCAAGATACCAGAGAGTGAGATAAAGCCACTTAACCAGTCTGGTGAGATAGTATTAAGCCGTGTTGTTATTCCTGAAACTATAGTTGTGCATGATGGTGTTCCTACTGATTCAACGGCGCTTGATTATTATGTCAGGTATAAGGATTATATTAAAAATGTTGCAAGCAGCGAGATATATTCAACATGGCCAAGGCAGACGTTAGAGGCTAATATACTTGCAATCATGTCATTTACATTGAACAGGGTGTATACAGAATGGTATAGAAACCAGAGTTATAATTTTACTATAACATCTTCAACAGCATTTGATCATAAATGGGTGAATGGCAGAAATATATTTGAGAGTATATCAAATGTAGTAGATGAAATATTTGATAATTATCTTTCACGTCCGAATGTTAAGCAGCCAATACTTACACAGTACTGTGATGGAAAAAAATCAAGCTGTCCGAACTGGATGACACAGTGGGGAAGTAAGTATCTTGGTGACCAGGGATATTCATCAATCGATATATTAAGATATTATTATGGCGATGATATGTATATAAATACAGCAGAGCAGATACAGGGTATTCCTTCATCATGGCCTGGTGCCAATCTTGATATAGGGTCATCGGGTCAGAAAGTAAGACAGCTTCAGGAGCAGCTGAATCTCATAGGAGATTATTACAAGGCTATACCACCATTGTCAGTTGATGGAATATATGGAGAGCAGACAGCAGAAGCGGTAAGACAGTTTCAGAGGATTAACAATATGCCACAGACAGGAGTCGTTGATTTTCCGACATGGTACCGTATATCAGACAGATATGTGAGACTGTCAGGCATAGCTGAGCTTATGTAAGCGGGCATGATATAGTCTGGATTATGGAAATGTTGTCTTTAAACAGTATTGAAATAGTATTATAGTACTGATATTATGATGATATAAAGTAATGTGTACAAATGAAAGAGGCGAAAGATATATGAGGTATAAGATAAGTGATCTTGCAAAGCTTCTTGGCGTATCTACAAATACGGTGAGAAGATATGAGGATATGGGTTATATATCTGCTGTAAGGGATGAGAACAGCGGATACAGGTATTACGATGATGATGGAGTGTTTGGTGTGCTCAATGCTAAAATGCATATAAAGTATGGTTTTACGCATGAGCAGATAAGTAAAATGCAGAATTATACGCTTGATGAAACTATAGAGGCATGTCAGGAACGCATGCAGCAGTTGGATAAGCAGATAGCCTATATGACGTATTTAAGACACAGACTTAAGGATGACTGTTTGCTTATGAATAAGGCGGCATCTAATACAGATATATATGAAAAACAAAGTCTTCCTATGTATTATGTCTTATATAAGAATGGCGGAAAGCTGCTTCAGGAGCCAGAAAGACTGGAGCAGCTAAGCGAGTTTTTATACAATTCACCAGAAATACAGCATATATACATAATTCCTGAGAGTGAGATGAAAGCAGGACGTTTTACTATAAGCTGTGGTTATTCGATTAAGGAAGAGCATCTTGAAAAGTATCATCTTCATATTAACCAATATGCACAGAAGTATATTCCTAAGCCATCAGTTATGGGTATATCAAAGGTGCCGGCAAAGTTAAGCAATATATATGATCACTCACAGGATGAGATTAAGGAGATTATGATAGGGCGTCACCTTGCGTATATGAAAGAGCATAATCTTGTCCTTGATGGTGATATAACAGGTATAGTTATAACAAAGGTTAAGGATGATGATAGTGATGATCATGTGATGTATATCCTTATGAGTGTTCCTGTACGGCATGAAAACAGTGAATTATGAGATATTATGTTCGCATATAAAAACAATTCTTTGTTAAGTATGTAAAAGATATTGACCTTGACATTGGTTCATACTTTATAGTTTGTATTATGGATATCAAAAAGGTTTTATAAACAGACCCTGACAGTATCCATGCAGATATATAATGTTATAATGCCTTTAAAGGCAGAAAGGGAGGTCAATATGCGCAAAACAACTAAAAGACGACTTAGCAGTCTTTTGTGTGCAGCTCTTATGCTTATTACAAGCATAGACGTAACTGCATTTGCAGCAGAATCAAAAGCGTCAACAAGAAAGATTGACGTATGGGACATGGGCGCAGTACAGGAAGCAGATACAGATAAGTATAATAATCATATTACTGCTGCTGACTGGGAGAATTGTGACAATGTTTCAAAGGATGGTAAATTCGTTGCCGGAGAAACAACATTTGGTGATCTTACAATCAATCATAATGCCAATGACAGATTGTTTTCGGCATCAGGCAAAAACTATGGAAGCAATGCGTTAGCAACAACAGCATATGATGATGGATATACAGCATCCGGTATGTACTACTGTAATGGTACAGGAGGAGAAGGAAGAAGATACATTGCTATTAACAATGTAGAAGCCGGAGATAAGATAGTTGTATACATGGCATCAAGCAATGCTGCTAATGGAACACTTCTTTTTAAGTATCTTGGTGAAGATAATGAACAGGTAGAAAAAGCAAGCTTTACTAACAAGGGAGCTAAGTATGAATTCGTGGCTAAGTATAGTGGTTCATATAAGGTGTATACAGATGCAGCAGCAGGAAAACCTATATATAACAGGGTGGTAAGAATTCCGGGAGTAAAAGTCAGTGGAACAATAGAAGGCGTACAGGTAAGCGGTCTGAAGGTTTTATTTAAGGATGATGTTAACGATATCACATATGATGCAGATGTAAAAGGCAATACATTTACAGCTACACTTGCAGCAGGTTGTGATTATACAGCAGTTTTATCCGGAGTAGCAGGATATGGATTTTCCGTTGATACAAAGAATGTTACAACAACTGTAGATGAAGCTCTGACAGGCAAGACAGGAGTTACATTAAAGGTAGAAGAAAAGAAAGTATATACATATACAGGAAAGGTTACAGGCTTTGCAGCAGATTATGATACATCGGGATTATCAGTTAAGCTCGTAGCTGACCCATCTTCATTAGCAGATGATGTGGTTCTTAAGCTTGATGATAACAAAGCTTTCAAAGCAACACTTGAGCCTGATGTTAAGTATACAGTTGAGCTTAGTGGAGTTAATGATTATGAAGTAGCTGATGGCAAAGAGGTTACAGGCCAGACAGATTACTCTAAAGATATAAGCGTTTCTGCTAAGAAGTTATATAAGGTAACAGGTAGATTTACAGATATTGATGCTAAAGCAGCAGTTACAGATATTAAGTTTATCAATGTTGATGACAAGTATGTGTATACAGGAAAGGTTACATCAGATGGATATGAAGTTTCTTTAAGAAATGGTTCATATGAAGTTGAAGCAGCAGTTGATGGATATAGAACAACAACACATATAGTAGTCAATGATGCGGATGTAACTAAAGACATCTTAATGGTGTCAACTAAAGATAAGGAACAGATTGAAAGAGTATCTGATATATATGTCGGATATAAAGAAAAAGGAAATGCAAACTATAATACAGTAAAAGAAGCAGTATCAGCAGTATCATTAATGACACCTGCTCCTGATGAGAATAATGGAGTTACTATTCATATTGCTCCTGGTACATATAGAGAACAGGTTATTATATCAACTCCATATGTAAGACTTGTTAATGATGAAAAGTCATCAGGCAAAGAAGTGCTTCTTACATGGTATTATGGAATAGGATATAAGTATTACAGCATAGATTCTAAAGGCTATTATAATGCTGAAAATGCATATGATAAGTACGAGAAGGCAGCTGCAGCAAAATGGGGCTGTTCAGTACTGCTTAAAAATACAGCAACAGGATTTAGTGCTGATGGAATCACATTTGAAGCTTCGTTTAACCGTTATTTAACAGATGAAGAAATAGAAGATGGTGTGACACCTACAGAAAATAAGAATCCAGACAGAAACTATGCAACAGATGTTACATCAAAGGCAGCAACAGAAAGAGCAACAGCCATGGCTATAGAAGCTGATAAGGTTGAATTCACAGACTGCGCGTTTCTTGGAAGCCAGGATACATTATATACTGGCAATTCAGCAACTAATATGTACTTTAAGAACTGCCATATAGAGGGTAATACAGATTACATATTTGGTGATGGAAACGCAGTGTTTGATGGATGTGAGCTTAGATTTGCAGGTTACAGTGCTGGCTCTGCAGGTGGTTATATTACAGCACATAAGCCAGCCTCTGCTGCAGCAACTAAGATTGGCTATGTATTTAGAAACTGTACAATAACAGGCAGTGATAAACTTGAGGTAAGTGCAGGATATCTTGGAAGACCTTGGGGTCAGGATGCAAAAGTAACATTCCTTAATACTAAGATAAATGGTAGTTACATTAAGGATGAAGGCTGGTTTGAAATGTCTGGCAATAAGCCGGAGAAGGCTGGTTATACAGAATATAATTCGGTTTATACAGATGGAACAGCAGTAGATGTTTCTAAGAGAGTAACAGGAGTTACAACAGATGAAAGTGTTGCAAAGAAAGATGTTGTGAATGATTATCTTTCAGGCTGGACACCTAATGCTTATGTGGCTGATGAGGGCACAGTAGCATTTGTAAAGAAACCATATCTTGTGGATAATGGAGATATCAATGCACCATATCCAGGACATACTCTTACTGTTATATACTCTCTTGGAGAGAAGAATGATAAAAATGATGCATCAGTAATCCGCTGGTATATTGTTAATGAGGATGGCAGCAGAACACTTGCAAAATCGTCAACTGCCAATGCTGATAATACATATAAGATTTCTAAGGATGCTATTGGAAAGCATATTGAAGTTGAAGTTGTACCTGAGAACTTAAGTGGTGTTAAGTCAGGAGCAGTAAAATATAAGGCAGAGGCATATGTAAGAGATGGATATGAAGATCCTACAGGTTCAACAGATATAGAACTTGGTGATGGAGTAAATGTATTTTTAGCAGGTGATTCAACTGTTAAGGATTATTCAGCATCAGGTATGTATATGAGCGGTAAGGCTCAGGCTGAAGGCTCATGGGGCGAATATTTACAGGCGTTCTTTGATTCTTCAAAGGTTAAGGTGCAGAACTATGCCAATGGAGGACGAAGCAGCCGAAACTTTATCAATGAGGGCTCATTAGATAAGATAAAAGCCAATATCAAAGCAGGCGATTATCTGTTTATACAGTTTGGACACAATGACTGTGCCAATGGAAAAGGATACATTGAAGATAGATATGTACCACTTGGACAGCCAGATGCTGACGGAATATATCCTGTAACAGCAGGAACTAAAGTGGCAACACCATCATCACTTACTTCAAAGTATGGAGATACATTCTATTCATATGATTGTGGTGGTACTTATAAATGGTATCTTAAACAATATATTGATGCGGCAAAGGAAGCAGGGGCAATACCGGTTCTTGTAACACCAGTATCAAGACTTTATTATACTAGTGAGGGTACTATCAAACCACATCATGATTCAACAGATAAAGAAACAGGAACACTTGTAACTGAAAATAATGCATATGTTGAAGCAGTTAAACAGCTTGCAAAGGAACAGGATGTATTACTTATTGATGGTTTTGAGATAACAAAGAATATGTATGAGGAAGCATACAAAGCAGATGAAAAGGCAGCTAATGGCAAGTCTGTTAATGGTACACAGGTTATGTCAGCAGGAGACAGTACACATAGCAATAAGCTTGGTGGATTCATAACAGCAGAACTCTTTGCACAGCAGATCCAGAATATGAATATATCACTCTCAAAGGCTGTTAAATCACCATCCAGAGTAGCAGGTGTTAATCCGGATGGACAGCAGGTGTTTGTTGTTGATAAGAATGGAGTGCTTACTGCTAAAGCAGCAGATGCAAATGGCAGATTCACAGAAGATGCAGTGTACTGGACAACAAAAGGCCAGAGCCTTTTAAGTGCAATAAGTGCTAAGAGTGAAGAACTTAATAAGAGCGAGAATCCAACGCCAGCGCCAGACCCAACGCCAGCACCAGACCCAACGCCGGCACCGGATCCAACACCAGCGCCAGACCCAACGCCAGCACCAGATCCAACACCAGCGCCAAACCCAACACCAGCGCCAGAACAGGGCGGCAGCGATAAGAAAGATGATGGAGCTACGTCAGGTAGTGACAGTAATAAAGATGACAATACTATATCATCTGACGATAAAAATCCAGATGCTTCTAAAGATGATGTAAAAACAGCAGATGTATATCACGTGATAGGATATAGTGTGGCATTTACAATGGCATTAGCTGGAATAGTACTTCTTGTGTATGAAGATAGAAAAAAGAAAAGGCTGATTAATAAATAATATAATAGTTATAGATACTAGTTTTAGTGATGATTAGAATTGATTAGTATTGATTGGCATTGAATAAAGCCAGATACACAATGACTTAGGTTGTTGTGTGTCTGGTTTTTGAATGCTTGAATATTATTCGTTCGAATATTATTTGCTTGAATATTATTTGCCTGAATATTTTTTGAAATATAATAATGTATGGATTTATGTACAATGCATTATTAAATGTGTAAAAAGATATTGACCTTGACACTGGTTCATACTTTATAATTCCATAAAAAGGGACGGATTGTCCAGAAAAGAAAGGGAAGGTTATTTATGATGAAGAAAAGAAACAGAAAACGTATAAGTTGTCTGCTTAGCGCTTTACTTTTGCTTGTTATGAGCATAGGCTGGAGTGTTATGGCTATGGCTGATGATGCGGTTAATAAAGACAGCAGCAAGCCTACAGTATGGATAATAGGTGATTCTACAGTAAGTTCTTTTGCTGATAATTATTATTATCCAAGATATGGATGGGGTACACAGATTGATAAGTATCTTGATGGAACATATGAAGTGAAGAATATAGCTTTATCAGGAAGAAGTTCTAAGAGCTATGTTAATGATAAGGAGTATAATGAACTTACATCCGGTATGAAGCAGGGTGATTATCTTCTTATAGGCTTCGGACATAATGATGAAAAGGCAGAAGCAGACAGATATACAGATCCTAATGGTGATTATAAGACAGCTGGCTCATTTGCTAACTCATTATATGAAAACTATATTAAGCCTGCGCAGGCAGCTGGTACAACAGTTATCCTCTGTACACCTATAGTAAGAAGAACTGCTACAGCAGAATGGTCTGACAGCAATCTTCATATCACAAAGGATAGTGGTGATTTCAAGGGTGGAGATTATGCCCAGTCTATAAGGAATCTTGGTAAGGAACTTAACATACCAGTTGTTGATATGACTAAGATGACAAAAGAGTTATATGATACATTAGGACCAGATGAGACAGTCAACCTTCATGCATGGACATCATCTAAGGCTACAAGCGTTGATAATACACATACAAACATTTATGGTGGAACATATAATGCTTATCTTGTAACTAAGACAATTAAGGAACTTGGAGTGGCTGGAATATCAGAACATATAACAGCTAAGGAAGCACCTGTTAAGGCTGATGTACTTAAGTCTAATCCAGATTATAAGGAAGCTGAATATTCAGGAGAACTTAAGCAGAGTGAATTATGGAAAGATGCGGGAGTTTTCAAGGGTTCAATATTTGGAGATATAGGTGGAGACCCAAATCTTATTAAAGATAAGTTCATACTTGAGGGCAATGAAGATGGAAGCATTCACATTGCTGTTAATGGTAAGGGAAAGATATCATCAACAACAGATGGAATTGCAATGTATTATTATAAAGTACCAGCAGGTAGTAACTTTGTAATAACAGCTAATGCAACAGTAAACAGCATTAATAAACACAATCAGGTTGCATTTGGTCTTATGGCAAGAGATGCGATGTATATTGATGTTAATGATAAGTCAGCTCTTGGAGATTATGTTGCAGCAGGAAGTATCAAGCAGGGAACAGCTAACTGCTTTAAGAGAAAAGATGGTGCATTAGGTTATGGTGGTACATTAGAGAATCCAGTAGAGGCTGGTAAGACATATGCACTTAAGATTGAGAGCAACAGTGATGGATACGCATGTACATTTGGCGATAATGCTGCTATATCAGGCGGTTTTGATTTCAAGCTTACATCAATAGATGCGGATTATGTATATGTAGGTTTATTTGTAGCAAGACAGGCAGATGTAACATTCTCAGATATAAAACTTGTTGTAGATGGTAAGGTAATAACTGGTTCTGATGTTAAGCCAGGTGATACACCAGATGATAGCAAGCCAGGAGATAGCACACCAAGTGATACACCAGATGATAATAAGCCAGGAGATAGCACACCAAGTGACACACCAGATGATAATAAGCCAGGAGATAACACACCAAGCGACACACCAAGCACACCAAGTGATACACCAAGCACATCAGATTCAGATAAGGTAAATGCGGTAATTAAGGCTGATGATGGCATCAATATAAAGGCCGAAGTACCAGTGAGCGGAATCACATTCACAGAAGAGGAAAAGAAAGAAATAGAAAACGGAAGTACAGTTTCGGTATCTATGGAGGTCAAAGATGTAACAGCTACAGTATCAGAAAGCGATAAGAAACTTGTGGAGGATAAAGTTAAGGAAGTTCTTAACAATGGTGTAGTTGGAGCATATCTTGATCTTACATTATTAAAGAAAGTTGGAAGTCTCAAAGAAGTATCAGTAACAGAAACAGCTGCTGGAGTTGTTGTTAAGCTTGATATTCCTGAAAGTCTTAAGAATACAGATTCATCTGTAGAAAGAAAATATACAGTTGTAAGAATTCATGATGGTGTAGCAGAGGCACTTGAAACAAGCTGCGAAAACGGAGTTATTACATTTACAACAGATAAATTCTCTACATACGCTATATGCTATGAAGATGTAGCAGCAACAGGAAATGGACAGGCATCAGATAACACAATAAACACAGGTGATGTGTATAATGTAGCACTCTATGTATTATTCGCAGTTATATCATGTGCAGGTCTTGCATTCGTAGTATTAAGAAGAAAGTCAGTTGTAAGATAAAAAATAAAACAATGTATAATTTTTGTATTGCAGAAATTTGAAATATTTGAAATGTTTGTTTGAAATGTTTAAAAATATAGTTGACAGCTATAACTATTAGTGTTAAACTCTAATAGTTGTTAAACGAAGCAGAGTATCCACTCTCACCTTAGCGCATGAAGGCGACTCGGGTTTATATTTTTAAGAATATGCATGATAAACAGCAATTAAGATGCATTATGATTAAAAAGTGGATAGTCTGACTATCCACTTTTTTTGATTTTGGAGGTGCACTACTATTAGCGAATTAATGATTAACGAGCAGATCCGCGATAAGGAAGTTCGTGTTATTGGACAAGAAGGACAGCAGCTTGGAGTTATGTCTCCTAAGGATGCTATGAAGTTAGCAAGAGAGGCAGAGGTTGACCTTGTAAAGATAGCCCCATCCGCAAAGCCACCTGTATGTAAGCTTGTGGATTATGGCAAGTATAAGTATGAACTTGTCAGAAAAGAAAAGGAAGCTAAGAAAAAACAGAGAACAATAGAAGTCAAAGAAGTTCGTTTATCACCTAACATAGATGTGAATGACCTTAACACTAAGTGTAACGCAGCAAGGAAGTTCATAGAGAAAGGCGATAAGGTTAAAGTATCACTCAGATTCAGAGGACGTGAGATGGCTCATGTTGATTCAAGCAAGCATATACTTGAAGATTTTGCAGAGAAGTTAAGTGATATAGCAGTAGTAGATAAGGCTCCAAAGTTAGAAGGCAGGAGCATGACTATGTTTTTAACTGAAAAACGTTAAAATATTATTCCATATGAGAATTAAATTAGGAGGATTATTATGCCAAAGGTAAAGACAAAAAGAGCAGCTGCAAAGCGTTTTAAAGTAACTGGAACAGGTAAATTAAAGAGAATGAAAGCTTACAAGAGCCATATTCTTACAAAGAAGACTACTAAGAGAAAGAGAAATCTTAGACATGCAGCTATGACAGATGCAACTAATGTAAAGACAATGAAGAAGATTATGCCATATTTATAAGATATGGGTGTCTGTGATTGATTATTTTAGGAGGAAATTAAGAAATGGCAAGAATTAAAGGCGGTATGAACGCAAAGAAGAAGCATAATAGAGTATTAAAGCTCGCTAAGGGTTATAGAGGAGCTAGATCTAAGCAGTACAGAGTTGCTAAGCAGTCTGTAATGAGAGCTCTTACAGAGAGCTACAAGGGTAGAAAGCAGAAGAAGAGACAGTTCAGACAGTTATGGATCGCAAGAATCAATGCTGCTGCAAGAATGAACGGTCTTTCATACAGCAAATTCATGTATGGTTTAAAGTTAGCTAACATCGACCTTAACAGAAAGGTATTAGCTGAGATGGCTGTTAATGATGCAGAAGGATTTGCTAAGTTAGCAGAAGTAGCTAAGTCTAAGCTTGCTTAATCATTAGATTAATTAGTATAAAGATAAATATAATGTTATATATCAGATTTATATCTGTCAGATTCTGGATATCTTCTGATTAGTAGCATTTAAGCCGCTATATAGGATGAGATAACTCTTTATATCCTGTATGGCGGCTTTTGTGATAATATTGTGAAACATTTATGTAATACTGGCTTTAGAGGCTGTATTATGGTATAGTTTATAAGTCGGCAATCCGGCATAATATATATTTATGGAGACAGGTTATGAGAAAAGTATTAAAAGGAAAGTGCGTTAAATATGCAGTAGCAGCAGCTATGGTTGTTTCTATGCTTATGACTACAGCATGTAATAGTAAAATAAAGGTTGATTATGGATATAGTCCTACAGATTATGTTGAACTTGGAAACTACAAGGGAATAGTAGCAGATGTTGATGTCACATCCATAACTAACAAGGTTATAGATGACAAGATATCTGAGCAGATGGATGATGTAACTACATATACAGATGTTAACCGTGGGGCACAGAAGTCAGATAAAGTAACATTCAGTTACTCAGGAACATCAGGCGGACTTGCAATAGATGATTTCACAGGTTCTGATTATAGTATGGTTCTTGGAAAGGAAGCTTTTCCAGTTGCAGGAACGAGTCTTGCAGATGAATTATATGGTATGGCAGCAGGTCAGACAAAGGTTATAACAGTAACTATGCCAGATAACTCTAAGTATACTGATTATGCAGGTAAGAGAGTAGTGTTTGAACTTTCCATGAGCTACGTACAGCAGCCAAATGTTCCTATGCTCACAGATTCGTTTGTAAAAGAGAACTTTGGTCTTGAATCAGTAGATTCATATAAGGAATATGTTAAGAACGATGTTAAATCAACTATAGATGTAAAGGTGAGTGAAGCAAAGAATGAGGCTATTCTTACACAGCTTCTTGATGTATGTAAGGTAACAGGATACCCTGAAGAATTCCTTGCACAGCAGACATCAAAGCTTGAAGAATCAATCAGTTTTTATAGTACTCTTCAGGGAAAGACTAATGATGAATACTGCCAGAATCTTTATGGTAAAACATTTGATGAATTCGTAAAGGCATCAGCAGGTCAGCAGCTTATATATCAGGCAATAGCAGAAAAAGAAGGACTTGATATAACAGAATATGAATATAAAGATGACCTTGAACAGTTTGCAAAGGACAGTGGTTATTCACAGGTAACAACATTCACAGATAAGTTTGACAAGAATACAATAGTAAAGGCAATGCTTGTAAAGAAAGCACAGAATATAGTTATGGATAACGCGGTTGTGAATGAGAAGTAGTATGTTTGTTTAATTGAATATTAGTTGGTGACGAACGGAC
>ULPI01000511.1_pt1 | contig 13096 bp, 10 predicted proteins | sample 1953381 | NCBI WGS metagenome assembly ULPI01 (sample SAMEA4835626, study PRJEB28245) | human gut metagenome | biome: gut microbiome; material: fecal sample | place: Denmark | collected 2008
ATTATCTCCTTGTTTTCACACTAATTCAATTTTTGCATTAAAAAACACACCTGTTTCCAGATGTGTTTTTTGTGAAGCTATGATTCAGTATAAACGAGGTCACTCACTACTCCTGTTTACCCTACTCCAATTTTCTATTGGTACTATCTGATTTTCTATCAGCACTATCTAGTTTTCTACCAGCAATATCTAATCATTGATTAGAAATGTATAATCTCCATATCTTCATTGAGACAATTATAATATGTATTTTGAATTTATGCAATAACTTGAAATTAAATGCCTTCTATATTACATCCACTATCTAATGTGATTCCTAATTGTGATGCAATTCTTGTCATTACTTTTTTCATAAATGCATTATTTACTTTTCCCTTGCGATCCATTAATCGCTTTCTATCTAATGTGTATATATCTGTAAGATTGATTCTACACTTATTATCTTCTGTTTCCTTTAATAAGTCACCATATTCCAGATCCGCTTCTGTTATTTCCATTTGCCATGCACTTTTTTTAACTGCTTGTCCATCTAAATAAACAGCATTAAATGTATAACTTCCTTTTGTATGTGCCTTTTGGGATATTACAAGCGCCCATCTCATACCAGTAGTTTCACTTCATACGCCTGTCGGCACTTCTACCCTCCAGATTTCCCCTCTGTGTACACGCTGTCTTGGTTGGCTTTCCATTTCATATAATCTATATCCTGCAGCTATTCTTGTTTTAAAATCTTCCTGTCGTTTTGCTGTTGGAAGTGAACTATATGTTCTTATGCTTTTATTAATTACACTTTCAAAAGTTTCCCAACAACGCCACTTATCCTCTTGCTCAATTTCAATAGTTTCATCCATATCTGATGTATAACCATATCTTTCTGCTAATTGGTCTATTGCCATTATCATTAAATCAGCATCTACATCATTATAGACTTTTTCCAGCCAGTCCATGGCATCTTCAAATTCATAATCAGCACTTAAATCAATTTTTCCCCAGTCTTATTATTTCTGGAGCATAACTGCATAATGTTTTCAGTCAGATCTTTTTCATTATCATCATTATGTATTCTATCTAACTTTAACATTGCTGTTCTGAATCTGGCAACATTACTTTCATTTGCTTCTGTGCAAGTATCTTTATCTGGTTCATACTTGCCAGAAAATATGTTTTCTTTTGGCATATTTAGCCCTCCATTTCTTTTTGTGATACCTAAATTATACCAAAAACAGACACCTATATGAATTCATATTTTACTATTCGTCCTCATCATCATCAAAATTCATATCTATATTTTCTTTATCCATATAACCATCAATCACATTTCCATCATCATCAATGAAAAATACATGATATTTTTTATCTGTATGGTCTATGATATTTACATATGTATTCTCATTGTGAATTTCATAAATCACAGGTGCATCATCCTCAGCAGAAAATTTTATCACTTTTCCAAGCTGTGCTTTTCCTAAATCATATACAAAATTTATAGCTAATGGCAACAATACACTAATAAGGAAAAATTTTATAAATGCATAGAATTTTTCTTTAAATTTGTTATTTTCAATATCTGCATCACCAAGAGTATCATTTATAATTTCCTCCCTAACAACATTTCCTAATTCATCTTTACTTATTTCTGGTTCTCCAGCTTCGTCTTTTGCTGTTTCATATGCATAATCAATAGCATCTGACAACTTGAAATTAATTATATTATCTGTATTCAATAATTCGCCTAAATGAGTTTGTAATCCTACAAATGAGCTTATATCTATTTTATGCATCTGATCAACAATTTGTTGTAATCCTGTCAGTTTTTCATAATCAATAGTCTTAGAATATGCCGACCACATACGCATTGTTTTATTAATATAGCTTTCTGGATCATTTAAAGCATTTTGCCATGCCTGCATCTGCACATTATAATCAAATCCTGTTATTGATTTGTATAAAGCTTCTATTCCTGCTTTTGCTCCTTCCATATTTTTACAATAATTACCATTTAATATTTTTGCATTTGCTTCTAATATTTCACTTGTTGCTGACATATCATTTACCTCCTGCCACAGCTTTTATATCTTAATATTAATACTTTCTTTCGTCACAAACGTAACAACTTTCAACTATATTTTAATCGCTTATTTTTAAATGCACAATATGACATCCTATGACAACTTTTTATTTATGATGTTTTACTAACAATAAACATTTCTATAACTTCCAGCTTAATTCTATGCATTATATTGTGGTTGTCATATTTTCTAAAATACTATATATAGTGGTGTTTTTTCAACATTAAAAAAAGCAGGTATTTTACAACCTGCACTTATGCTATATATGCCATGTATTCAATTATTTTATTATATTCCAAATTTTTTACATACTGTTCCATATATTCATAATCTGGATCGCCTGCATCATTTACTGGCAACATTATTTTATCTCTTTTTAATCGTTTCGTATTTCTGCTATATCCATGTGAATATTTACTTTCATTCATATCTGAACAAGCAGAAATAAATAATCCTATATATTCGTTTAGACGATCATTATATCCACATACATTACTTGAAGCACAAACGCATTTTTCTTTTTTATATACTGAATACCCTGCTGAACCATCTCCTGCACCAATAAACACTATACAATTTCCATCTGATAACATTCTATCTGTAGCATTGACAAATTCCAATATACCATTATTTCTATTTGTAGCACCAACATATGGTATCTTTCCATTATTGAGAATTGAAGCATTAGAACATTTTCCTTTTTTTAATTCAAATATTTCACCAATACAAAATTCTTTCCATTTCTTATCTTTTAATTCTGGTACTTTTTCATATATTAATTTACACTTCTTCAACATATTTTGTCCTCTCCTTTTTACAAAGGAAATATGAATTATAGTGCCGTATTAATTATGAAAAAAAGTAGCTTCCATTTCTGGAGGCTACTTCTCAACATATTCTAAATATGCTTTATATTTTTTTATCATTAAATTTTTTATATACTGTTCCATATATTCGTAATCTGGATGACCTGCATCATTTACTGGCAACATGATTATTTGTCTTTTCATTCTTGTACTGTTAAATTTATATGCATAACTATACTTGTTTTTTTGCTGTAAAATAATTGTCTTAAAAAATAATAGTACAAATTTATTATCTGTATATTCTTTCAAATGAAAACGCTTAACATCATCAGAAAAAACACATTCATATGGGTGATAAAAACTTATAGCGGTTCCGCCATTATAATTTACCCCCAATACATTTCTATCTAATGAAGCATTTTTATTAGCTATATAATTTGTTATTCCATTTCTTGAATCTGTTGATCCAATAAATGGTCTTTTCCCAACAACCATATTATAACTTTCTAATCTCTTACCAGAATCAATTTTAAAAATATCATTGATATAAAAAGGCTTCCATTCAATTTCTGAAAATGATTTTATATTTACAAGCTCACCTATAGATGCTAATTGTTGTTTACAGAATATCAAATATTGTTTAATCTTTACTTTGCTTATATCTTGAATATACTGTTTCATAAACTTCCAATCTGGATTGGTATTTTCATCCACAGGAAGCATCATCTTTGTTCTACATAATCTACCTAATGTTGCACCATTTCCTCCCCAGTTGAATTTTTTCATTTGAACCTTAAGCATAGAAATAATAAACATTGCAATATCTGTATCAATTTTCTGATGTCTTAACACTTGTATATTTTGTCCTGTATAAAACTTATATGGTTGATAAAATACTGTTTGAGTATCTAACCCAATAGTAATAACATTTTTTTCATCCATTCCCCATTTAGGATCTTGTTTATCTGAAATAAATAAATTAATTCCATTTGTTTCATTACTTCGTGTCAAATATGGAATATCACCATCTTCCATATTTAATTTATTTTTATCTATTCCACTTGCTGTTGATGATATATCAAAAAGTCCTTTATCACCTGCTATAAAAAATTCTTTCCATTTTCTATCATTTAGGGTCATAATTATTCATTCCCATCTTCAAACAAATATTTTCTTCCTTGCATTATCATTGAAAATTCAAATGATAAATAATCACCAACTGTTTTATCAAAATCTGCATCCGTTGGTATTTCATCATTGAAATAATAAAAACTATGTAACCATTCATCTGTTGCTTCTATGGTTGTTTTTACACAAAATTTTGTATCTGCTTCGATTCTGTCAAACCATACATCTAATAAATGTTGCTTCTTATCTTTTGCCGATTCTGTTTCTATAAGTCCTATATGTGGTGATACCTTATATCCATCATTTTCAAAATTAATAAACTTACATTCTTTATTTGCTGGATGTGGTTCTCCTGCTGTAAAAATCGCTATACATGGCATTACACCAACACCATAGAATGTATCTTTATTTAGTGTTATTACACCTTCTAATGTGTGATGTTTTAAAATATTTTCTTTTACTGCCTGTTCCTCTTTGGTCTTTCCTGTCATAGATGATTGTGGAACAATAACAGCACATCTACCACCTTCAACCAAACTATCTAATAAATGCTCAGTAAAACAGATTTCATATAAATCAGAATTTTTCTTTGAACCTTGTGAATATGGTGGGTTCATCATTCCTACGGTTGGACTCTTTAACTGTAATTTATCTGATTCTTGCTTTAAAAAGTTTTCGTTAATTATATTGCTTTTACCATCACCACGCAAAATCATGTTTGTTGTTGCAATTGTAAACATATATGGTTGCAATTCAATACCATGTAATTGTTGCTTTCTAATGTGGTTAATATCTGGATCTTTTTCTATTTTTTCTCTTGTTTTTAATCCCTTTGTTGTTATTACTTCATTGAGCATATAATGCATTGAAGCAATTAAAAATCCAGCTGTACCGCAACAAGGATCTAATACAACATCTTCTGGCTTTAAATCAAGCAATTCACAGAACAATTCTGTTATATGCTTTGGAGTTAATACAATTCCAAGTGTCTGACCATCGCCACCAGAATAACTCATAAATTCACCATAAAATCTACCTAAATAATCTTCTGATGAGCTGGTATATTTTATACTCTTGAAAATCTTTTCATACAAGAATTTTGCATAGTATTTTAAAGGTGTTTCACCTAATGTATCATTAATCTCATTTAATATCTGTGTATCACGAATAATAGAAAACTGGCTTAAAATCTTGTCTAATTTGACTTGTGGTTGCACATTAACACGTTTCAAATTTGACTCAATAGCTTTATATATTTTCTGTCCGTCTGTTTCTACTGTATCGCCTACCAAATTATCTATACTGAAACTTTTCTTTTCAATTTCATTCAATGCAAGCAAAATTCCAGATACAACCAAAGGTTTATCTATGTCTTTTAAATTTCCATAATTTCTTAAATCTTCGTGTAATGATGCCGCATCTTTCAATATTTCAGCAAGTTCTTTTTCTGTGTTTGTATCTTCCTTTAAAATTTCTCTTGTGTAGTATTCATCTATATTCTTTTCATTAAATGATATAAATGATTCTACATCTGGAAGCTCTCTATAATAATCTGTATCGTCAACATATATTGGACTGATTTTGTGTTTCTTCTTATCTCCAGATACACCGATTGCAATTATCTTTTTATATGTGGTGTTCTTTGCTAAATGCTTTGCATAAAATAAAGCTCCATTCATAGCATAATTTACAACTGCATTTGTTTCTAAACTGATAACACTACCATCTAAAAGCACATGTTTGTCTGTTTTTGGCTTATCTTCTATAACAATTATAAAATCCTTTACAACACCAACATATTCTGGAAAGCCTACATGCCCTGTTCCTTTTTTGCTGGCAGTCTTTAAAGCATCATCTATTTCTTTTATAGAACTTCCTTGTGGATCTAATTCTATTTCTGCATCTTTTAATAAATCATATACCCATAAATCTGTCTTTACTTCTTTTTTTGCCATCTATAACTATCTCCTTTGTCAATTTATATAAAATGCACAAAGTACAATTCTAAATGTAAAAATACAGAGAATATTTTACCATAAAATCACACTTTTTGCATTATATTTTTTGCGCTACACGCCTTGTACTTCGTACAATTCCCAGTCTACCGCACAAAAAATTTACCGAGCCAGAAAAAGCACTGGCATGCTAAATCTTTTTGTTTGGTGTATTATTATCTCTTCTGAATTTTTTATCTTCTTCTAACTTCTGTTCATTTTTTCGTGCAATAGCCTTCTTTTTTAATCGTTTGGCTATTTCCTCATCATCAAAAAGACAATCAAAATAATTTAGAGCTTTTTCTTTAGGCTTCTTTTTCATTCTAAATGTTAATCCTGTTACAATTTTTCTGTTTTCATCATCGTTACGCATCTCCATAGATTTTATTCTACATTTATTTATTTCTTCTGGTGTCATATTTTTTTCATTTCCATTTGTCAAATGTCTATATACATCATAATTACCACTAATTATAATGTCTGTTTTTTCATTGATTTCTGTAATGGCTTTTTCAAGGACATGTCTCTTTAAATCTTTGTATTCTGAATAACTACCAGTTTTTCCAACAATATCTCTAAAATTATCTAATGATAATGATGTTGGTAAAAATTGTTTCTTATTGGCATCCCAAAATGATCTTAAATAGATATATAGTAATTTTGCAGCTTCACTCTTTAATTGTATTACTTGTCCTATTTCATATGGTGTGAAAAAGCAATCATAATTCATAAAAAATAATCTTGTTTTTTCATCCATTTTTATTTTTAAAATATTATTCTTATATTCTACATAAGAAAGATAACTATAACTTTCAAATCCTTCTGATAATAATCTTCTTTTTGATTTATATAATGTAAATGAGTGTTCTTGCAATTCTCTAAAACAATCTAATATTGCTTCTCTTTTGTCTATTGTCATATTATACCAATTTGTCTTTTTGCCAGATGTTTTACAAAAGTCAACCATATTAATTCTTATTTCATCTGACCAGCCTGTTGATGTACCTTCTGAATCTTCATCTTTTTCTACATCATATTGCTTTTTTGCAAGACAGCATAAAAATAAGAATAAGTTCATTTGCGTTGCATTTAGATTCTTAAATGCATCACTATACCTTACTACATCATTATCTATATAAGCAGTTTTTGATAATTGATAATTTAATTTTTTTGCCATATTTAACACCTCCAATATTAATATGACAGTTAAAAATAAAAAGCGAAAAAAAATTTTCATTTTCCACCTTAATAGCAACTTCTTTCCACCTATAATTTTTTCAATGGTGTTTAATCCCAATAAAATAGGGCATTTCAGCCATTTGACAAAAAAAGCCAGAAATATCTTTAGAAGATAATATTAGAAATGCAAGAAGTGTAATTACAGTACAAATAAATCTTATAGTTTCTACTCACAACCATTATATAAATGTTGTGTAGAGATACACACAGTAGTTTTGAATATATTGCTACACCTCACCTGATCGTCGATTGTACAGTTTCATTAACTTAATTCATTTAAAACCAGATCTCTGTTGAAGTAAATACGCAGTCTATTCTCTGCTTACAGTAACACTTCTTAAGAAGTTAGTCATTTGCGTTAATCAATGAAATAAGGTGTAGTACTCTTATTAAATGAATTTATTTGTAATGCCGCACTGCGCACAATTTTGTTAAATACAAAATTTGTTAAGCAGTAAGGCATGATCTAGAGTAGGTAAAAAATAAATGGTATGAACCATTTGTCATTGGATTTTCAATGTTCAAACCTTTTGGTTTGCCTATTGCGCAGAAAAAAGGATCATTCATGTTAGAGTATTAACTAATAGATTTACTATTTATATTAGTAACATGAATAAAAGAGTGAGTATTAACTATAGATTTATTTAACTGTTATATAAAGATACATGATACCTTTATGTATTGTATCTATATTAAGTAATAGTAATCATATCTTTATAGATTAAGAAGTATAAGAGTACATCTATCTGTATGAGATAATTCTATTAAGAGATATTAAACATATGTGATTATTAAAAATAGCAACTTTCTTCCACCTATGCTATAAAAGACACTTTATGTTTTCTAAGTCCTGCACTTGTCTTTTTTATGCGCAAACTGTCCTAGCTGTATCAAAAATTGATTTTGGAAAACATATATTTACATCTTCCAAAAAAAAGCCAACTTTCTTCCAAAAATTAAAAAGAACCCCCGAAGGAGTTCTTTTCTGTATAGCTTTTTTTATTCAATCATCTGGAAGTATTTAAGTGCATCTATAATAGCTTCCCTTTTTTCAGCTGTTACTTGTGGCACTTTTGCCTTGCCTTCACCTGTGTTATAGTTTTCTCTTTCTATAATTCCAAATTCACGTTTTACTTGCGCTATATATAAATTTGTTACATGCAGGTCATATTTATTTTTTACATATTCCTGTATTTCTTTATATGTTGCTTTGCTTTCTGCACTTGTTATGTCTAATTCCGACATATCCAATCTTACCTTAATTTCGGCATCTGGAGCCTTTCGGGACAACAAAATTACAGTTTCTATATGGCCAGTATTTGGAAACATATCTATACAGCAGCCCTTTTTTACCTCATACCCGCTCTCCTGCAACATAACCAGATCCCTTGCAAGACTTGTAGGCTTACAGGAAATATACACCATAGAATCCACACCATAATCAATTATCTTCTTAAGTGCCTTAGGATTGATTCCATCTCTTGGCGGATCAAGAACTATAAAATCTGGTTTATCCTTAATATTATCAAGTGCATTAAGTACATCGTCTGCTATGAATTCACAGTTATCAAGCCCATTTATATCTGCATTTATTTTAGCTGCATCGACTGCCTCGGGTATTATTTCAACACCTATAACTTTTTTTGCAACAGGTGCTAAAATCTGTGCTATAGTACCTGTTCCACTATAAAGATCAAAGATAACCTTGTCCTTAGTTGTTCCGACATAATCTCTTGCCTTAGAATACAGAACTTCTGCACCAAGCGAATTAGTCTGAAAGAATGAAAATGCTGTAATCTTAAACTTTAGTCCAAGCAACTCTTCTTCAATATAATCTCTTCCATATACTATATCCGTCTTTTCATTGATTACAGCATCTGCAACACTATCATTATAAGTGTGTAAAAATCCTACAATCTCACCATCCAGCGATAACTCTTTTAATCTGTCTGCCAACTCATCCATAGGAATATCGTTAACCGTAGTCGTTACAATATCCACTAGAATCTGACCCGTTTTTACTGCTTTTCTTACAAGCAAATGTCTAAGGTAACCTTCATGCTTCATTTTATGATAATATGTAAGTTTCTTCTCCAAAGCATAATCATATACACATTTTAATATTTTTCTGTAATCATTATCCACAATTTTACATTCTGTTACTGTGACTATGTCATACATACTATTTCTTTTATGCAGTCCAAGTGCTATAGGACCATCCTTTATTTCATCACCAAAAGAATATTCCATCTTATTACGATATTCACTTGATACCGGACTTCCAATTATTCCTTCCCAGTCATAATCTGTCTTTATAACAGGATCCAGAATCTTTTTAACTGTGGTTTCTTTCATCTTTAGCTGTTCATCATAACTTACAGTCTGATATACACATCCACCACATTTTCCGAAATGTTCGCATCTTTCGTTTGTTTCTGTATCTGACTGTCTTACAACTTCAAGAAGTCTTCCTTCACATTTTCCATGCTTCTTTTTATTCACCATAAATGTAACTGTCTGTCCTGGTATAGAATTCTTTACAACCGCCTTTTCCTTTATCAGTTGTCCATCTTCCTCTATTTCAACTATGACATTTCCTTTATTAGGAAAATCAACACTTTCTACATACCCTGTATATATACCACCTTTTTTCATTTAGAATTCCCTTTCATATATCACATGCTTTCCTATATATGTATATTTCTTATCCATACAGGTAAAAAGACCACTGACCGATTACATAACCTGCCAGTGGTCTTATATACATTATATTATTCTGATTAACTGATACGCTGCTGATTAATTCTCAAAGTCTTTATCAGCTTCATCTTCATCATCAAAATCATCTTCAAAATCATCATCATCGAAATCATCATCGAAATCATCAAGATAATCTGGTGTGAAATATCTGTATATAGCATATACGATTGCTGCTAAAGCTGCAACTGCTCCGATTACTGCTAAAACAATAACAACAACATTATTTTTGTTCTTTTCTTCTACATCTTTCTTATGAAGAAGTTCGTTCAGCTTACTAGCTGCTATAAGTTCTTCAATCTTATCCTTATTCATAACAACCGCTCCTTTCCAGTCACATAATAAAGTAAATATATTGTATCATAATCATTTTTATTTGTCACCATATTTAACTACATCTTCAATATCTTATTTAGTAACTTATTTAATTATATCTTCTTTTTTAATCTTCTTTAATCACATATTTAACTAAATCTTCTTTAATCTTGCAAATCCTGCAAGCATCTTTTTTAAGCCGAATTCATCAAACTTTACAGATACCATATAGTCACGTTCACCATGGTCTATAGATATTACCCTGCCTTTGCCAAACTTACTATGTTCTACAGTATCACCTACAGAATAACCTAGTCCGCCTGATGATTCTTTTGATAAGCTTTTTCCTGTATCTTCTGATGATGAAGCTTTAATGGTTGTTTTTTTTAAGTCAAATATATCCATAGGAAATTCTTTTCCGAACCCAACCTTCTTGTTTACCCCAGCATTAGCTGTATCTCGTATAGCTTTCTTAGCTGAACCATATATAGTATTACCATATCCACTGCTCTTATACATTCCACCCGGCTTTGAAACGCCACCTATCTTTACTCTGTCAGACTGCTTATATGTAGTATTTCCACTTCCATATCTGCTGAGTGCCGCCTTTGCATTGGCTCTTATATTATAGGCAGGCTGTTCTTCTGACTCATCTTTTCCACCATAAGATATTTTTCCTTTATATCCAGAACTGTTATTCTCTATATTAAGATATTCATCTGGTATCTCTTTGATGAATCTTGAAACCTTATTCATCTGTGTTTCACCCCGTACCATACGCATTTTGGCACTACTCAGATTAAGTATTTTCTCAGCTCTTGTTATACCTACATAACATAATCTTCTCTCTTCCTCAATCTCTGTTGGATCATCTGATACTATGGTCATATAGCTTGGGAACAGTCCGTCTTCCATACCTGTCATATATACTATAGGAAACTCAAGACCTTTAGCACTATGAAGTGTCATAAGCATAACCTGTTTTTCTGATTCATTAAGATTATCTATATCTGCTATAAGCGCAACCTCCTCTAAGAAACCACTTAGCGTAGGTTTTTCGCCTTTTTCCTGACATCCAGTTTCATAACTCACTATTTTATTAATGAATTCATCAATATTCTCCTGTCTTGCTTCTATCTCCTCTGCGGTTTCACTTTCAGCAAGACTTTCTATATATCTTGTATCCTCTAATACTGTTTCTGCCAGTTCTTTAAGACTCATGAACTGCTGTTTAGCCTTTAATGAACTTATAAGCGTAACAAATGGTTCTATCTTTCCTGCGCCTCTTTTTATAGTATCTATATTATCTGCTTCACATAATGCCTGCCAGAACGTATAAGCATTCTGATCGGCATATTCCTGGACACGTTCTATAGTAGTTGCCCCTATTCCTCTTTTAGGAACATTTATGATACGTCTTACAGCCTGTCCATCCATGCCATTATCTATCGTCTTAAGATAAGCAAGAATATCCTTGATTTCTTTTCTCTGATAAAAGCTTATACCACCATATATTCTATATGGTATATTTTTCATCATGAGTTTTTCTTCAAGCACTCTCGACTGGGCATTTGTTCTATATAATATCGCAATATCATTATAATTCCATCCATCTCTTACGAATGAACTTATACTATTTACCACGCCATCCGCTTCTTCATATCCATTTTCATAAAGTGTGTAATTAACTTTCTCACCCTCACCATTCTCAGTCCACAGACTTTTCGACTTTCTTCCAACATTATTCTGTATAACCGCATTTGCTGCATTAAGTATGGTCTGAGTTGAACGATAATTCTGCTCAAGCTTAATAACCTTTGTTCCCTCAAATGTATTCTCAAAATTAAGAATATTCGTAATATTAGCTCCTCTGAACTTATATATTGACTGGTCATCATCACCAACAACACACAGATTACCATACTTTGCTGCAAGCATAGACACAAGTTTAAACTGTGAAGTATTCGTATCCTGATACTCATCTACCATAATATATCTGAATCTGTCCTGATAATAATTAAGTACTTCTGCATCATGCTCAAACAACTCAACCGTTTTAAATATAAGATCATCAAAATCAAGCGCATTATTAAGCTTTAGCGTTTTCTGATATTCAACGTATACATTGGCTATCCTTTTAGCATTATAATCCCCACCAGCATCCAGAACCATTTCCTCAGGTGTCATAAGCTCATCCTTTGCATGCGATATAGCATTCATAATAGTTCTTTCTTTAAGCAGCTTTGTATCTATATTAAATTTCTTACATATATCTTTAATAACACTCTTTTGATCATCTGTATCATATATTGTAAAATTATTAGAATATCCTATTCTGTCTATATATCTTCTTAATATACGTACACAGGTTGAATGAAATGTACTTACCCATACCTCACCTGCACCATTTCCCACAGTTGCATCTACTCTCTCTCTCATTTCTCTTGCAGCTTTATTCGTAAATGTTATCGCAAGTATATTATATGGCGCTACTCCGCAATCATCTATAAGATAGGCTATTCTGTTCGTAAGCACTCTTGTCTTACCAGAACCAGCACCAGCTATTATAAGCAGAGGTCCCTCTGTACGCTTAACAGCGCGCTTCTGCATATCATTTAATCCATCTAAATTCATACACAACTCCTGTTTTAACTATATATTGCACGAACATGTATTCTTGTCATACTTATTTAGTATAGCAAATGTTGTGGAAATAATAAAGTGGAAATATTGTTGTTTAGCAAACATTCGGATGGCGAACTGACGACATAATATAAGTGAAAATCGG
>ULPI01002857.1_pt1 | contig 12980 bp, 10 predicted proteins | sample 1953381 | NCBI WGS metagenome assembly ULPI01 (sample SAMEA4835626, study PRJEB28245) | human gut metagenome | biome: gut microbiome; material: fecal sample | place: Denmark | collected 2008
GGGCCACGTCGTGGCAGATCACTTCGCCCTGATAGTTCTCGTCGAGGATTTCTTTCTTCATCACGCCTTCGCGAACGGTAGCCATCTGCGGACGGTGTTCGGGGTTGACGATGGTGGCCACGATATTACCACCGAAAGCAGGACGGATCTGGTAGAGCAGGTTTTCGTAAGTCTTGCCAAGCTTCTTGTCCTCGTGGCTACCGATTTCCAGCTGTGTACAGTCGGCGGTCAGTCCACTGGTCAGGGCTGAAGATACACGCGGGCCGAGGTCACGGCCGATGACAGTAGCACCCATCAGGCAGATCTGAGGCTTCTCTTCCTTGAACAGGTTGACGAGGATGGAAGTGTGGGGCAGGGAAGTATAGGGGAAGAGGCCCGGAGCGTCGAACACGTGTACGCGGTCCACGCCGAAAGGCAACACTTGTTTTTCCACACCTTCGAGGCCGGTGCTGGCGCAGATGGCTTCCAGTTGGCAGCCCAGCTCGTTGGCCAGCTTGCGGCCTTTGGTCAAAAGTTCGAGACTGACGTCGGCAACATGGCAGCCGTCCATCTCACAATATACAAATACGTTGTTCATAGTTCAATTGCTAAAATTCATCATCTTCGTAAAAAGTTTCAATACAATTGGGAATTCGGAAGTTATTAAAATCTAATTTTTTATTTAAATATCCATCCCAAAAACAAAATATGGGGAAGTAATCATCAAATGTGAATAACAAAGTACCACCTCTTTTAATTTGTTCAATTTCGCTATCTTTATCAAAACAATTTCCTATTTGGAATATATAAAAGTCATAACTAATGCCTTTAGAGCATTTCATAACTTTATTAAAGAAGTATTGTGTATTGAATAATATGTCATCAATTCTTTTACGTTCTTGTTTATCTTTGAATTTATATGCGAGATAAATTTCATTAGTAGAATAACTTTTGGGTAATTTTGTGTATAGTCCAACAAAACTATCAGATATTAATGGCGCTGGTGTCCTAAGAATTTTGGGAGCCATTATAAAAGTTGTCTTATTGAATTTTAAATTATCCATAGTTACCCAATCGTATGATTTGCAATCAGTTCTACAATCAGGTTTTCTACATCTGCGTCGCTGCCGGTCAGGGTCTTGCTCTCTTTGGCCTGGAAGACGATGTTTTCGATCTTCTTCACCTTGGTGGGCGAGCCGCTGAGGCCGCATTGCTTGGTGTCGCCGTTGACGTCGGCCACGCTCCACTCTGTGATGTTCAGGTAGGGGCGTTGTTCGTACAGGTAGGCGTAGGGCAATTCGGGCAGGGCGTTGGGGTTGCAATGAGTGGCTGTCAGGGCTGCTTTCTCCTGTCCACCCATGGCACGTTTGTACTTTTGTACCAGTTTGGCGTTGCGCGGACGGCAGGGAGCGGCGCTACCGTTTACGGTGAGCACGATGGGCAGCGGACCTTCTACGGTCTCCACGCCGCCGTCGATGTGGCGTTTCACGCGGATGCGTCCGTCTTTCACTTCCTCAATTTCTTCTACATACGTTATTTGTGGCAAGCCCAGCTTTTCGGCTACTTGCGGGCCTACCTGTGCTGTATCGCCGTCGATGGCCTGACGACCGCCGACGATGATGTCATACTCGCCGATTTTGCGGATGGCTGTGGCCAGGGCATACGATGTGGCCAGTGTGTCGGCACCGGCAAAGGCGCGGTCGGTCAGCAGATAACCGCCGTCGGCACCGCGGTAAAGTCCTTCACGAATGATTTCGGCTGCACGTCCCGGTCCCATGGTGAGCATGGTGACGGTCGATCCCGGGTGTGCGTCTTTCAGGCGGAGCGCCTGCTCCAGCGCATTGAGGTCTTCCGGATTGAAGATGGCCGGAAGGGCCGCACGGTTGATGGTACCGTCGGCGTTCATGGCATCCTTGCCCACACAGCGTGTGTCGGGCACTTGTTTTGCCAATACTACGATTTTCAAACTCATGATATTAAATAAATAATTAGTATAAGTATTTATCTTTTGTCGGAGCCAATGCCGGCAGGAGGGTTTGGGGCCTGTCCTGTCAGGATATGCAATTGGCTATCAGCTTGCAAATTTACTGAAAGTGTCGGGTTTGGCAAGAAATAGGAGCAGAAAATGCACAAAGCAGATGGAACTGAGCAATTTCTTTGGTTTCTTGTAGTACTCTGCTTGGTATATTTCCGGCGTTTGGCTTACGTCTTGGCTGCCGGGATGTATATCCCGGCGCGCGGGATGCACATTTCAGCACGCGGGATGTATATCTCGCGGCGCGAGATGAAACGAAGGTAAGGGGAAGGACATAGAAAGGCCACGCGTAAGTGCTACGTATGGTGGTAGTATGGGCAAGGCGGTACTGGCTTTGGATATGCAAAATGCCCGCCTTCCTCGTCAATAGGGGAAGTGCGGGCATTGCTTTAAAGGAATCTATTACTGGTTTAAAACAGTAGGACGGATGGTCAGAAGATGATACCGAGGCGGAATCCTGCGTTGTTCTGACCTTCGATGTCGCCGGTTAGTGTGGCCGTACGGTTGGTGGCATAGCTGTAGTAGCCGGCCAGGTGGAATCCCCAGTTCTTCTGCTTCGTGGGATAGATTTTCAGGCCGACTTCGGGCGAGGCATAGAAGCCCCATGCCTTGTCGTAGAGGCCGCGTGTGCCGAAGTAGGTAGTGTTGCGGGCAAACATGGCTCCCAGCTTGGCGCCTACATAGGGGCAGACTTGCGAGTGTGTGCAGAGTGCGTAGTTGATGGCGGCTCCGAAAGGCAACTGGAAGGCCGACCGTTGCTGGTCGGTCGTAAGGCTTTCGGTTGGCGAAAGTTGCAGTGTCTGTCGGCCGACGTATTGGTGATTGGTGTGAAACGATACGAAGGCACCCGCCGAAAGTCGGGGTGTGATGTCGTACAAGCCTTCGAAGTTCATTCCCCAGCCGCTTATCTTATCGGCAAAGTCGGTGTTCAGCGGGGCGTTCATCTGCCAGTCTACAATGAGGTGCGCCCTACGTTCGGGGTTGCATTGTGCGTTGGCTTGCTGGTTGATGCCCAGGATAAGGCAGGAAGCCAGCGTCAGGGTTTTCATCAGAGTTGTGATATATGTTTTCATTGTTTACCTCCGTTTCTTATTTGTTGGATTGGATATAGGGTGACTGTTCGAAAGCCTGTCCGATGGCATCGGTCATCAGCTGGATGTTGTACCAGGAGTTGTACTGGTAGCCCGAAGCGTTGGCGTACCAGATGACGGGCAGTTTGGCATTCTCGGTGCCATTGTCCGACAAGTCTATCATTTCCATCACCAGTGTGTTGGTGTCGTAGCTGTAGCTCACGGTGTAGGGGTAGTACCAGCCTCCCCACCAGGGACCCCAGTAGCCGTAGTCCCACCATCCGTTCCAGTAACCGCCGCTTACGACGTGGGTGGTCTGTTCGATGTACGACAGCTGTACGCCCAAGTCGGCCTCGTCTTTCTGTTCGGGATCGGTGATGCGTTGATATCCACGGCTGTTCATGGCGTTTTCGACGGCTTTAATCAGCTTTTGGGCGTTCTCGTCTTTCCAGTAGGTGGCACGGTAGGTCCCGGCTTCGAGAATACTGTCGGGCAGGAAGTAAGTTTGAAACTTGCCGAAGTCGGCTTCATTGTCATAGTCGGTATAGACCACCATATCACTGTCCAGTTGATTCATGTCCGGATCTTTTTCGCACGACATGATGGCAAATGCCATGCATGCCAATAACAAAATCTTTTTCATAATTTTCTGGTTTGGTTTATTAAAATGAAGGAAAGCGCTGTACGGTCAGGCTTTCCCGGATGTGTTTGTTTTGTCTCTTTCCGTATCAGAGGGAGCGGCCTTTGAATATGCTGCTTTTTTCCAGCGGGACGATGACGCCGCTCAGTGTCATGCGGTTGGAGTTGAAGTTGGGGGTGATGTTTACCGTAGCCTTGTTGTTGCCGTTGTAGAGGGTGATATCGACCCGTGCAGAGATGCCGGCACCGACCACGTTGAGGGTAAGCATCATGTTGCCCTTTTTGTCTGTCTTCAGGTCATAATCCGAGAAGCTGCCTTCTACGGTGACGCCTCCCAGTCCGTTAGGTCCGCTAACGGGAATGTTGAAGGCTACTTGTACGACGGCATGGTTGTCCTTGACGGATACGAAGTTGGTGTTGGAAGTCACATAGGCTGTTTGTCCGTATTTGAAGACTACTTTGTCTGCTTCCAGCGTAAAGGCCCGGTTGTTGAGGGCGCGTGCGGCTTCGGCAAATTGCAAACTGTCTATTTCGGCCTGTAGGGCTTTCTTTTCTTCACGGGTCAGTTCCCGGGTTTCTTCTTGTGCGGCTGCGCTTCCTGTCAGCATAAGCAGGAACAGCGTCAGCATGAATGTCAGTCTTTTCATTGTTCAATACATTGTTTAGTTTCGGCGAGGTGGCCATGGGGCGGTTTGTGGGTGCAGGCCCCATTCGGCTTCCCGCTTCTGATTATAGAAACAAATAACTCCCGTTTTTACTGCTTATGTTTTGATTAATAATGATTAAAGATGTGTTTATTTATCTTTCGTTTATACTTCCGGCTTCAGAAATAAAAAAAGGAGAGCTCGTTGACGGCTCTCCTTTTTGATTATGAGATTGGTTCAGGGGATTACTTGATTCCCAGTTTGGCTTTGATTTCGGCAGGTATAGCATCCTTGTGTACCAGGATGTTCATCGTCTTGTATGCCACGAAAGCTTTCGATGCATACCAGATGCCTTTGTACTTGCCGCTCAGTCCCCAGGAGTTCTTCACCATGAAGTACTCTTTTCCGTTCTGGTCCTTGGCAATGCCGTAGATCACCATGCCGTGGTCGTCGGTCGTTTCCCAGTTGTCGAAAGCAATCTGGCGCATTTCCTGAGTGACGTTGACCTCGGGCAGCGGTTTGCTGGTCAGTTCCTTGCGCTTGTCGGCAGCTGTCATGCCTGTCCAGCGTGCCATGTCCGAACCGGTCAGTTCGGCGCCGCGTGCAGCGTCGGGCATTACGGCAATACCGTCGCGGGTAAAGCCTTGTTCGCTGACGTCGCTACCCCAGGCAAAGGTGTATCCTGTGCGGATGGCGTTGTCCATAACGGCCATCAGTTCGTCAATCGGCAGGTTGTAGGACAGGCCGTTGCGCCAGTTGTCCTGGATTTCGATGGCAAACTGCGTGTAGAACGGATGGTGTGTATATGACGTCAACGATACATAGTCGTCCGGATTGATGCCTAAACTTTCGGCAAAGCTCTTCGGAGTGTATTGCTTGCCCTGATAAGTAAACGTTTCGGGGCATTTGCCTAAGTAAGTATCGTAAATGGCGCTGATGCCATTCTTCCAGACCGGAGTCAGCTTGCTGAACTTGCCTTTGCCGATGGCTTGTACGTAGGCGCCGGCTACGGCGTCGAGTTCGTTGTGTACGGGCAGCGAGTCGCCATACATGATGCCCGGCATGGCTTCCTGAGGTACAAGGCCGTAATTCTTCATGCAGTACATGATGTCGTAAAAGCTTCCGCCCGGCGAGAAGGAAGCATCGCCGTGATAGCGTACGTAGTTGACGGCACGGTCAACCATCGTATGGTGAACCACGAACATTTCAGACAGGTCGTACGTACCTTTGCCCAAACGCAACAGTTCGCTTTCGAGGAATCCGAGGCTGGAGAAGCTCCAGCATGTGCTCGAACGGTTCTGGTTCTTGATACTGGTGATGGGATTTTCTTTCACTGTGGTGAACACGAAACCCTCTTCTTTGGGTTCGGTCTTCTTCTTGGCCGACATGTCGAAGGCCACGAGAGCCAGTGCGGCAATGAGGATAGTTTTTTTCATCATGATTAATTTAGTTGGAATTTTCTGTTACCGGTGGCAAATATAGTGAGAATATCACTAACAAAAGCTATCTTTGACCGTTAATTCGATAGAAGATATGAAAACAACCATACAAATAGACCCTCATACCGGTCTGGTACTTGAAGGTGGAGGCATGCGAGGGGTGTTTACCTGCGGTGTGCTCGACAGCTTTATGGATCGGGGCATCCGTTTCCCGTATGTCATCGGAGTCAGTGCAGGAGCCTGTAACGGGCTTTCCTATATGTCGGGACAACGTGGAAGGGCCAGATTCAGCAACATCGAAATGCTGGAGAAATATCATTATATCGGCCTGAAGTATTTGTGGACCAAGCACAATATCATGGACTTTGACCTGTTGTTCCACGAATTTCCCGAACACATCGTTCCTTATGATTATCAGGCATATTTCGACAATCCGGCCCGCTACGTCATGGTGACAACCAATTGCCTGACGGGTGAGGCCTGCTATTTGGAGGAGAAGCACAGTAAGGAGAGGGTAGTGGACATTGCCCGGGCTTCGAGCAGTTTGCCTTTTGTCTGTCCTATTACGTGGGTGGACGGCATTCCGATGCTTGATGGCGGCATCGTGGACAGCATCCCGCTGGCACATGCACTGGCCGACGGGTGTACGAAGGCTGTGGTGGTGCTTACCCGTAACTATGGGTATCGCAAGAAGATCCAGGGTACGCGTGTCCCTTCTTTTATATATAGGAAATATCCGTTGTTGCGTCAGGCCATCAATCGCCGCAGTGTGGTTTACAACGAGCAGTTGGCATTGGCCGAACAGTTGGAAACGGAGGGTAAGGCAGTCGTTATCCGTCCGCAACAGCCAGTGCAGGTGGACCGCATTGAGCGTGACGTGAACAAACTCAAGGAGTTGTACGACGAGGGTTATCGCTGTGGAATGGAGTTGGATGTCCTTTATTCATAGCGCGTTATTGCCCAATTAGAATAGGACTGAATTCCCCGGTACAGATCCTATCATTTTTAAAGTGATGTGGGACAGAGGCTGCGGCAGGGAGAAAATAGTGCACCAGTTAGTGCACAGATAATGGATATTTTGCTGGTGTGACTTCTATTATATAGCAATCCCCTGCAAGGTCGTTGTGCCTTACAGGGGATTGTCTATATTATCAGAAAGAAGTGGGACACGTCTGGTCCCCTTCTTCCTTTTTCTGAGCATTTGGCTTATTCGGCTACTTCAGCTCCCCAGTTTTCGCGGGCCAGACGCTTGTAGCTGTTGTAACGCCACTTAGCGTTGTCCTCGGCTGCCTGGAAGAGTTGGTCAGCTTCTGCAGGATATTGCTTCATTACCGATGCGTAACGAACCTCACCCTTCAGGAAGTCTTTGAAGCCTTCCCATTCGGGCTCTTTGCTATCCAGCGTGAACGGGTTCTTGCCTTCAGCTTCCAAAGCCGGGTTGTAACGCCACAAGTGCCAGTAACCGCACTTAACAGCTTTTTCTTCCTCAGCCTGGCTCTTACCCATACCGGCTTTCAGACCGTGGTTGATACACGGAGCGTAAGCGATGATGAGTGACGGACCGGGATATGCTTCAGCTTCGCGCAGAGCCTTCAGAGTCTGAGCCTGATCGGCACCCATAGCGATCTGTGCTACGTAAACGTAACCGTAAGTAGTAGCCATCAGACCGAGGTCTTTCTTACGTACGCGCTTACCGGCTGCAGCAAACTTGGCAATAGCACCTACCGGAGTAGCCTTAGAAGACTGACCACCCGTGTTAGAGTAAACCTCTGTATCGAGTACGAGGATGTTAACGTCCTTACCGCTGGCGATAACGTGGTCGAGACCACCGTAACCGATATCGTAAGAAGCACCGTCGCCACCGATAATCCACTGGCTGCGTTTTACGATGTATTGTTTCAGGTTGTAGATACCTGCGCAAACCGGACATTTGTCTTTAGCAGCTTCCAACATCGGAACGATGCGTTCGTAGATGTCTTTCGTCTTGTCAGCATCCAAAGCGTTGTCCAACCATTCCTGGAAGATAGCTTTGTACTCAGCCGGAGTAGCTTCGTTTTCGATGCCTTCCTGCATCAGTTTGGCAATGCGGGCACGCATCTTTTCGTTGGCCAGTTCCATACCCAGACCGAATTCGCAGAAGTCTTCGAACAGAGAGTTAGCCCATGCCGGACCGTGACCCTTCTCGTTCTTGGTGTAAGGAGTAGAAGGAACAGAACCAGAGTAGATAGAAGAACATCCTGTAGCGTTGGCTACCATTTCGCGGTCGCCGAAGAGCTGAGAAATCAGTTTCACGTACGGAGTTTCGCCGCAACCCGAGCAAGCGCCTGAGAACTCGAACAACGGAGTAGCGAACTGAGAGTTCTTCACGTTGGCCTTGATGTCTACCAGGTGTTGTTTGGTCTTCACGTTTTCTACGCAGTAAGTCCAGTTGTCGGCTTCGGCCATCTGGCTTTCCAAGTGAACCATTGACAAGGCTTTGCCACCCTTCTTCGGATTGCCCGGACATACGTCAACACAGTTACCGCAACCCAGACAGTCGAGTACGTCAACCTGCATGCGGAATGTCATGCCGTCGAATACCTTACCAACAGCTTTCAGCTGAGTGAAGTTAGCACCCTTCTGCTCTTCAGCATCGAGGATGAACGGACGGATGGCAGCGTGAGGACAAACGTAAGCACACTTGTTACACTGGATACAGTTTTCGGCATTCCATGCAGGAACGAATGCGGCAACACCGCGTTTTTCGTACTTGGCAGTACCTTGTTCCCAAGTACCGTCTTCGATACCCTTGAATGCAGATACCGGCAGCAAGTCGCCGTCCTGAGCATTGATAGGACGAACTACTTCGTTGATGAAAGCAGGATCGTTGTTGGCAGCCTTTTCGTCGTCGGCCAGGTTAGCCCATGCCGGATCGATGGTCAGCTGCTTGTATTCGCCACCACGGTCAACGGCAGCATAGTTCTTGTTCACAACGTCTTCACCCTTCTTGCCATAAGACTTCACGATGAACTTCTTCATCTGTTCTACAGCCAGGTCAACGGGGATAACGCCTGTGATGCGGAAGAATGCAGACTGCAGGATAGTGTTGGTACGGTTGCCCAAACCGATTTCCTGTGCAATCTGAGTTGCGTTGATGTAGTAAACGGTGATGTTGTTCTGTGCGAAATATTTCTTCACCTTGTTCGGCAGGTTCTTTGCCAGTTCTTCACCTTCCCAGATGGTGTTGAGCAGGAACGAACCGTTCTTGCGCAGACCGCGGGTTACGTCGTACATGTGCAGGTAAGCCTGTACGTGGCAAGCTACGAAGTTAGGTGTATTAACCAAGTAAGTAGAGCGGATAGGAGTGTCACCGAAACGCAGGTGAGAGCAAGTGAAACCGCCTGACTTCTTAGAGTCGTAAGAGAAGTATGCCTGACAGTGCTTGTCGGTATTGTCACCGATAATCTTCACTGAGTTCTTGTTGGCACCTACTGTACCGTCGGCACCCAGACCGTAGAACTTAGCTTCGAACATGCCTTCGCCACCTACTGCGATTTCAGCTTCCTGAGGCAGAGAAGTGAAGGTAACGTCGTCTACGATACCGATAGTGAAGTGGTTCTTCGGAGTCGGCAATGACAGGTTGTCGTAAACGGCAAAGATTTGTGCCGGAGTGGTATCTTTCGAACCCAGACCGTAACGTCCGCCAACGATAAGCGGAGCATTTTCCTGTCCGTAGAAGCAGTCTTTAACATCCATATAAAGCGGTTCGCCGTTGGCACCCGGTTCCTTTGTACGGTCGAGTACGGCAATGCGTTTAGCTGTCTTAGGCACTGCAGCCAGGAAGTGTTTGGCAGAGAACGGACGGTAGAGGTGAACAGCTACCAAACCTACTTTCTCGCCTTTGGCGCGCAGATAGTCGATTACTTCGCGGATAGCTTCGGTTACCGAACCCATAGCGATGATAACGCGTTCTGCCTCAGGATCACCGTAGTAGTCGAACAGACCGTAGTTACGGCCAGTGATTTCGCTGATCTTCTTCATGTAGTCTTCTACGATAGCGGGAACAGCATCATAGAAGCTGTTGCATGATTCACGGTGTTGGAAGAAGTGGTCGGGGTTTTCAGCCATACCACGTGCTACCGGAGTCATAGGATTCATAGCGCGGCTACGGAATTCAGCCAAAGCTTCCTGATCGATCAGCGGAGCGAGGTCTTCGTTGTCCAGCTTCTCGATCTTCTGGATTTCGTGTGATGTACGGAAACCGTCGAAGAAGTTGATGAACGGAACGCGTGCCTTCAGTGTAGACAGGTGAGCAACACCGGCGAGGTCCATCACTTCCTGTACAGAACCTTCAGCCAGCATGGCGAATCCTGTCTGGCGGCAAGACATTACATCCTGATGGTCGCCGAAGATACACAGAGCGTGGCTGGCCAGTGTACGTGCAGATACGTGGAATACGCAGGGCAAGTTTTCACCGGCAATCTTGTACATATTGGGGATCATCAGCAACAGACCCTGAGAAGCAGTGTAGGTGGTAGTCAGCGCACCTGCCTGCAGTGAGCCGTGTACGGCACCGGCAGCACCGGCTTCCGACTGCATTTCCTGTACCAATACTGTTTCGCCGAAGATGTTTTTACGACCTGCGGCAGCCCATTCGTCTACGTGTTCAGCCATCGTAGATGACGGGGTGATGGGGTAGATGGCTGCTACCTCGGAGAACATGTACGAGATGTGTGCAGCGGCTTCGTTACCATCACAAGTGATGAATTTTTTCTGTTTAGTCATAACTAAATGAATTTTATAAAGTAAAAAATCGTTTTTTCTTCTGTTTGGAAGTATTTGTTTTTCTGGCCTATATACTTCTTAGTATAAGAATCCGAATAGCCAAAGCGGTATCTGGTTATTCCGTCCTATCTCTGCTTTGTGCAGGGCGTAGGTGATACCGGGGTTGTTCTTAATCTTCATACCTTCCGGGCATATCTTGAACGGCATGACCTCGTCTACCATAAACGAGACGTTCTTATCGCCTTTGTTCACCTTGTGGTCTTTCCACATGGTGTTTACAAAGAAGGTGTCGAGAACGTCCTGTTCTTCTACTTTCACCGGATAGATGGAGTACATCAGGTTGGGGTTGTGCATCATTATCTTCGATGGCTTTTTGGGGAATTCTTCTCCTTTCGGATAGACCATGTTGATAAGGCGCGCATCTGCCAGATATTTGATGTAATTCATCACCGTGGCACGCGATGTCTGTATGTCGTTTGCCAGTTGGCTGACGTTCGGAGCTTTCGGCCCGTCTACAGCCAGCAAATATAATAATTTTTTTATTTTAGAAAGATATTTCAGCTCGATTTGTTTGATAAGCAGGATGTCTACTTCCACCATCATGTTCATGGTCTTCAACAGATTCTCCGAGAAGTTGCGTTTTTCAAGGAAGAAAGGGTAGAATCCGTGGTGGATATAGTCCTGAAAATAATCCAGCGGGCGTACTTTCGATAAGATGCCTTTGGCTATCTGCTCGTGGCTGCTCAGGATTTCCTCCAGCGTATAAGCATGGAATTTCATTCCTGTCTGCAGGTTCAGGAATTCGCGGAAGGAGAATCCGCGCAGGTTGTAGCTTTTTACCACATCGCGCAGTTCAAGGTTCTCTTCTTTCAGTCGCATGACTGACGAACCGGTAAATACTATTTTCAGGTTGGGGAAGCGGTCGTAGCACATTCGCAGTTCCTGACTCCAGTCGGGGTGTTTGAACACCTGGTCAATCAACAGCACTTTTCCCCCACGACGTTGAAACTCGTAGGCAAAATCGACCAAGCTATGTCCCGAGAAGTAGAAGTTGTTCATGTTGATGAACAGGCAGGAACGGTCGGTGCCGAATTTTTCTTTGGCATATTGCAGCAGGAAAGTTGTTTTGCCTACGCCACGTGTGCCTTTGATACCGATGAGACGGTCGTTCCAGTCGATCTCGTCCATCAGGTCGCGGCGGACAGGGGCGTTGGTATGTTCTACCAGATAAGCGTGCGTACGATAAAATGCTTCCATGCTTTATATTCCATATTTATCAGGCGACAAAGATATAGCTTTTTTATAGATTTGCAAAGTGGAGATAGCAAAATATTGGAAATTAATTCTTATCTTTCCTCCCGGAAACAGCAGAAACAGGTGTATATGGAACTCTATCTTTTCAATCCCGATGCCGACATGGCGCTTGCAGACAACGGCGGACATTACATTGCTCCGGCTTCCGTACGTCGTATGACTGCGGATTTGGCTTGGCTACCTTTGTGGTATGCCGCACCGGGAAGCGGTGTGCTGATGTCGGAAGAGGCAGAATATGATTTTGCCGGGCAGATGCGACAATATTTCCCGTTGGATGTGATGCTGGTAGTATGGAATCAGTTGCCGGAAGTTTCACCTGCAAGCTTATATCCCTGGGGATGGAATGTTTCTTTGCGCCGTTCTTTACTGAAAGCTGGAGTGTGCGAAGACGCATTGCCGACGGTGGAAAGTCTGAACCGGTTGCGGGCTTTAGCGGGACGCGATGTAGCATTGCGTATTCTGCAAGCCTTGGCAGGATTGCCTTTTTGTTGTGGTAGTGGTGTGGTTCTGTTGGATGTACAGGCGTGTAGCGATTACGCCCGCAGGCTGGGTAGTTGTGTGTTCAAGACTCCTTGGTCGGGCAGTGGAAAGGGATTGCTGTGGTGTCGCAGTGGTTTTACGGAGGTGATGTCCAGCCGGTGTGCACGCATTATTCGTGAGCAGGGATTTCTGACAGGGTTTCCTATATATAATAAGGTATTGGACTTTGCGTTGGAATATCAGTCCGACGGGCAGGGAAATGTGGCCTTTATCGGTTATTCACTGTTCGATACAGATGAACGAGGTGCTTATTCGGGGAATAGGCTGTTGTCCAATGAGGCAATCGAACAACAGATTCTGCATTTTCTTCCTTTGGCGGCCTGGCAGCAGATATGTATCTGTCTACAGCAAGAACTTACCAGTTGTTATGGTTGGGCATACAAAGGCTTCTTGGGAGTAGATATGATGATTTGCAGGGTGGGGGATGAGGAGAATGGTGAATATCGTGTTTTTCCTTGTGTGGAGGTAAACCTGCGTATGAACATGGGAGTGGTGGCCCGTCTCTTCTTCGATCGTTTTATGTTAACGTGAGTTCGATATAAGCAAATAAATATTT
>ULPI01008905.1_pt1 | contig 12967 bp, 7 predicted proteins | sample 1953381 | NCBI WGS metagenome assembly ULPI01 (sample SAMEA4835626, study PRJEB28245) | human gut metagenome | biome: gut microbiome; material: fecal sample | place: Denmark | collected 2008
AGGTCATATTTTACAAAATGCCATAGTTCCCATAGGACTATGGTTGATTGTTGGTATTCCGACAAGTTATTCTAAAGAGTGATGTTATTGTAATGCAGATATAAATCTAATAATTCAAATTTATGAACAACGCTTTACTGAAAGACAATCTTGCTGCAAGAGCAGTGGATTCTCAGACGCGGAAGGTGTTTTCAAGGTCCGGTCTTATAGCTGGATTATGTTTATCTTCCCTCGTTTCTTCGTATGCTATTCCAGGTGGAGTGGATGCAACGAAAGCAAAGAATGAAAGTGTTATGATCACTCAACAGGCTAAAAGGGTGTCGGGGGTTGTAACGGATAGTGCCGGAGAACCTATACCTGGTGCTAATGTCGTGCAGAAAGAAACCACAAATGGTACAGTTACCGATATGAACGGTAAGTATACCTTGGATGTACCTAACAATGCAACTTTGGTTATTTCTTTTATTGGTTATACTACGAAAGAAATTAAAGTAGGTAGCCAGTCTGTGTTGAATGTCAGTTTAGTAGAAGAGGCAATCGGTCTGAATGAGGTGGTTGCCATTGGTTATGGTTATGTAAAGAAGAAAGACCTGACCGGTGCTGTTTCGACTGTATCGGCAGATGACATGGTGCTGGGTGGTACGGTGAGTAACGCAGCCCAGGCATTGCAAGGTAAAACGGCCGGGGTGCAGGTATCGCAAAGTTCAAAAGCACCGGGTGGTACTATTGCGGTACGTGTCCGTGGCAATAACTCAATCTCGTCTACTAACGAACCACTTTATGTAGTGGATGGTTTCCCTTCTTCTGAAGGCTTGAATCTGAATCCGAATGATATTGAATCCATGCAAATCTTAAAGGATGCGTCGGCCACGGCTATTTATGGAGCACGTGGTGCGAATGGGGTCGTATTGATTACGACGAAACGAGGAAAAGCAGGCGAAAACAAGATTTCTTACAGTGGTTACTTGGGAACTCAGAAGGTGGATAATCCGTTTGAGTTTCTCAATGCAAAGGATTATATGAACTTGCAAAATGCATTGTATCAGGAAATTGATGGCCAAGAAGGCAACCCTAACGGAGTTTATACGCCCTCTCAATTACAGTCTACCGTAGATACTGATTGGTTGGATGTTTGTACACGCCTAGCTTTGGTACAAGATCATAATATCCAGTTCCGTGGAGGTTCTGAAAAGACAAAGGTATTGACCAGTTTAGGATATTATAAGCAAGAGGGTGTTTTGAAGAATACGGATTTTAACCGTATTTCAGGACGTGTGAATGTAGATCAAACCATTAACGATTTCATTAAAGCCGGTGCTACGATGTATGCCCACCGCGAACGTTCGAATGCTCAAACCTATAGCGGAAATATTTTGGGTGAGAACGTCATGTTGAGCGTGATGGAGTATGATCCTACGGTAAAACCTTATAATGAAGATGGTACGTATGGACGTGTTCCAGGTGGTCGTGGGGATAATCCATTGGCCAATTTGCTGGAACGTAAAAAAGAAATGGTAAATGACAAGTTCAACGGAACAGCTTTCCTTGAAGTCAATCCATTTGATGGATTTACGGCTAAGGCTACAGCCGGTGTCGAATTGTTGCATAATTTCAAAGGTTCTTATTTGCCGAAATCTACTACTTATGCAGGAGAAATAGAAGGGGGTATTGCTTCTACGTATGATTTCAGGTCAACTCGACAGGTGTTTGAAGGTATTTTAAATTATATGAAAACTTTCAACAATATACACGACTTGAATGTAATGTTGGGGTATTCGTATGAGAAGTACAGTGCGGAGTCTCGTTCGGCAAACGGAAAAGGTTTCTCTACCGACTTGTTTGAATGGAACAATTTGGGGGCAGCTTCGATTAAAGGAGTCTCTTCTTCTAAGACAGAGAATTTGTTGGCCTCATTCTTTGGTCGTGTAAATTATACGTTCAATGATAAGTATTTGGCAACGGTAACAGTTCGTCGAGATGGTTCTTCTCGGTTTGGAGCTAACAATCATTGGGGAACATTTCCTTCAGGATCTTTGGCATGGCGTGCCAGCGAAGAAGATTTTGTGAAGAATTGGGGTGTTTTCAGCAACTTGAAAGTACGTGCCGGCTATGGTGTTACTGGGAACGAACGTATTGGCGATTATGCATCGTATGCGTTGGTTTCTACCAATCATGTCACTTTAGATGGTTCAAACAATATGCCGGGTACGCATCTTAACCAAAGCAGTCCTGAAAATGCCAGTTTGAAGTGGGAAACGACAACTCAGTATAATGTCGGTTTCGATATGGGCTTTTTTAACAATCGTTTGTCTGTTACTTTAGATGGTTACTGGAAAAAAACAAAAGATTTGTTACTGAAAGTTTCCTTACCTTATTATACCGGTTTTACTTCCGGTCAGCAGAATGTTGGTGAGATATCGAATCGCGGTTTTGAATTGGATATTACTTCTCATAATTTGACTGGTGATTTCGTTTGGGACACAAAGTTTAATTTAGCACTCAACCGGAATAAGGTATTAGACTTAGGAAGTAGTGGTGACATACGTATCACTTCTTCAAAACCGATGGGAACTGTATCGGAAAATGATTATGCTATCGTACGTGAAGGAGAGCCTCTGGGCTCTTTGTATGGATGGAAGTATATAGGTGTATTGCAAGAAGGTGAATCGTATGCTGCTCAACCGAATTCAAAACCAGGTGATCCGAAATTCGAGGATGTGAATAATGATGGTAAAATCGATGCAGATGACCGTACAATTATAGGCAATGCCAATCCTGATTTGATTTTTGGTTTGACCAATAACTTTGCCTGGAAAGGATTTGACTTGTCAATTTTCTTCCAGGGATCTATTGGCAATGATCTGTTAAACATGACACGTATGAATTTGGAGTGGAAACGTACTACAGACGCATTGAATCGTTGGACACCTTCAAACAAGAATACAGATATCCCGCGTAACGGTTTCTACTATTCGCAGTATGGCGGATATGTGAACGACCATTTTATCGAAGATGCTTCATTCCTTCGTTTGAAGAATTTGACATTGGGTTATACGATTCCGTTTAAAAAGATAGTAAGTTCTTGCCGGGTTTATTTCTCAGCCGAGAACTTGTTTACAATCACAGGTTATTCCGGTTGGGATCCGGAAGTGGATACAAAAGCTAACGAGGCTGCCCAGTCAGGTGGAAGCCAACAAACGGCAAATGCTGGTGCAGGTATGGATTTCAATGCTTATCCTGCTATGCGTACTTATACGGTAGGTTTGAATATTACGTTCTAATGGAAAGGAGAATTTGAAAATGAATTGTAAGAAATATTTATTAGGTCTGGTTACGATGGGGTTGGTTACGGCTTGTACCGATCTGGATCCTGAAATATATAGTAATTTGACGACAACGAATGCTTATAGTACGGAGTCGGATATTGAAGCAGCCGTCGTGGGTTTATATTCGGATATGAATCCTTATCCGGGAGATGCTTGGTTATATTACGGGGGGTATATGATTATGATTACCGATTATGCTACCGATATAGGTTATTCTACAGCGGCTGGCGACCCGACTAAACTAAGTAATATGACGTATGATGCCAGCAACCGCTATTTCAGTAACAACTGGAGGGATATGTATAATGTGGTATCGAATGCCAATACGATTTTAGATAATGTGGATGCTGTCAATATGTCGGAAGAAAAGAAGAATCTGGTGAAGGGGCAGGCTAAATTTTTGCGTGCAATGGCTTATCGTGATTTGACAGATGCATGGGGAGCAGTTCCTTTTATCACTTCGTTGGTGAAGAATCCTTTTACAATGAATGATGCGACATTGACTCCGGTATCCGAAATTGAAGCGACATTGATTTCTGATTTGAAAGAATGTATCAACCTTTTACCTGCTAGCTGGAGTGGTCAGGATTTGGCTCGTGCCACGAGTGGAGCCGCCGCTACGTTGCTGGGAAAGATCTACTTGCGTAATCATGATTATGCGAATGCGAAAACATATATCGACATGGTGTTGAACAGTGGCCAGTATGAATTGGAAAGTGATTTCAAATATGTATGGTCGGAAAACAACAAATATGGAAAGGAAATGATTTTTGCTTTATTGCATGAAACGGGAAATAATGCTGCCGAGATTGCCTGTCACTTTGGTCCTTCGGATCATCCGGAAGTACCGGGGCGTTGGCAATATTATGGCGTATCCCTTCCGTTTTGGCGTAGTTATGACAAAGAAGATCCACGCCGTGAGTTCTTTTATTATGATTATACGGGAGATGCAAAACGGGATGATCAATCTGATTACGGTTTCCATTACATGGTTCCGGAAGAGGGGGTAACGGTTGTTCCGAATGATACGACCAAGTATATGCAAAATGTAGCTACCATGAAATATACGTACGACATGATTTCAGATGCTTATTATGATGGGCGTACGATTTGTATTTTCCGCTTGTCGGATGTGATCCTTTGTAAGGCGGAAATCGAGAATAACTTGAATGGTCCGGCTGCAGCTCTTCCTTACTTGAATCAGATTCGTGCTCGTGCCGGTGCTCCGGAATATGGAAAGCATAATCGTTTCCCAGCTCCTTCAACAAAAGAAACAATGAATGATGCTATTCTTAAAGAACGTGGTTATGAACTTGTGTTTGAATTCCAGCGTCGTGCAGACTTGATTCGTTTTGGAAAATATGAGGAAGTCGTAAATGCGCATTTAAAGAAGCTGGGTATCGCTCAGCCGACAAATGTAACTTCTAGTTTGCGGTATTTCCCGTATCCGTTGAATGATGCTCAATTGAATCCGAATTTGGCAGCAGAGAATCCTTCACGGTTGCCGAAATAAATAATCTTCAAGGGGGGGCTGTGTTCCTTAATTCCGACTTTTGACATGCCCCCCTTACATTTAATTAATACATAAGATCGATATGAAGCGTTTGATAGGAATTGTTGTTGCCATCTGTTTGTTGTCAGCTATTTTTATATGGATTGAAAAGAATACATTGAGATCGATAACTCTGACTTCACCTCGTAATACAGCCATGTATAATAAGGTAGATGTTTCAATAGCCAAGCCAGCTCCTGTATATATTGAATATACGGAAAAAAAGACCGGGAAGTCTTATCGGACCCGAACTTCTCCGGCGGATACGCTTCATCATTTGGATTTGTTACTTTTGAAGGCTAATACCGAATATACTTATCGAGTGGTTATCGATAACCTTTTTAAGCAAAAATCAAAAGAACTGACTTTTAAAACTCGTGAGCAGTCTTCTTGGTTGGTCAATCATTGGTTTAATGAACTACATCCGCATGACACAACGGCTTTGGGGGATGGGATGATATTAATTTGTTTTGGTCGTTTGCCTGGCTACATGGCATTGATTGACAATGAGGGTGAAGTACGTTGGGTTTGGCAGGTGGATGATATTGGAGTACGTGCAGCTTCTATTACGCCGAGAGGTACATTCCTGGCAATGCTGCGTCCGTTTGTGAAGGACGTAATAGATGATTATACGATGACTCCGGAGCAAGTACGCAACGATGAACATAAAAAACCGATGCGTCGAGGTTCGATTGGGTTTGCCGGCGGAACCGGGCTGGCGGAAGTATCTCTGACGGGCGAAACGATGTGGCGCCTAGACTTGGATAAGATAGAAAAGGAAAAGGATTATCAGGTGATTCATCATGATGTATTAATGGATAAAGACCATCATATACATACATTGTACCGTCCGAAGAAGATTGCTACAATATCCGTAAACGGTAAAATGGAGACGGATACGTTAGGGGGCGATGGCATTATGGTTATCGATACACTGGGGAATGTGTTAAAGACATGGTCTGCCTGGGATGTATGGGATATAGAGAATGATCCGTATATCGGAGAATACCGATACGATCGTTTTCATATCAATGGGCTTTGTTTTGATAGAGACGATAATTATTTATTATCGGCCCCTATTGAAGATCAGATTTGGAAGGTGGATGCCAAAAGCGGTGAACTGGTCTGGCGTTTTGGGAGGGACGGAGACTTTAGAATGGATACAACGGCTTATTTCTCTTTCCAACATTCACCTTATATTATGGAGAATGGCGATCTGATGCTTTTCGATAATGGTTTACATAATCAACGTTCCGGAGGTAAGGCTTTCCGGTTGGATGAAGAGAACCGTACGGCCCAAATAACAATCAATGCTTTATTACCTGCCGATAAATATACTTCGCGGATGGGCAATGCCTCTATTTTGCCGAATGGGAACTTACTGCAATGTAGCTCGAAGACCGGTTCGGTGATGGTTACGGATAAGGAAGGAAAGGTTCTTTGGGAAAGTGTCCTGCATTTTGCTCCTTATCGGGCAGTGTATGTTCCGGTAGAAACCTGGGATAAATATTTTAAAGAAATCAAGTAATATGGAACGTGCATCGCTATCCTATATCTTCTTTACATTCCTGAAATTGGGAGCTACGGCATTTGGCGGTTATATGTCGCTAGTGGCTATCGTACAGAAGCAGTTAGTGGAAGTAGACAAGAAACTGAAAGAAGAAGATCTGCTGGATGGGATTTTCCTGACCTCCGTACTGCCAGGACCCGTAGCCGTAAATACGATTGCCTATGTCGGGTACCATTTAAGGGGGATACCGGGGGCGGTTGTGACTTTTGCCGGAATCATTATTCCCTCGTTCTTACTGGTTATATTTCTTTCGTGGTTGTATTTCTCCTACGGAAATATACCTGCGGTAAAGAATGTGTTCAGCGGAATCACTCCGGCTATTACTGCTTTGATCGTTACGGTGGCTATCGGGATGACACGTAAGACGATCAAATTACCTGCCCAATGGGTTCTTTGCCTGCTGGCGGCTTTGTTGCTGATTTTTATCGGTGGTTTTACGGTTACTTTTCTGTTGATTATCGGTAGCGGGATAGTCGGCGGTTTCTTGTTTCGCCAGTCTGTGGGACAAGAGTTGATATCAGATGGGGAGAAGCGGACGGGTAGCAGGCAGCTGATGACTTCCGGGATTGTTCTTTTGCTATTACTCTGTATCTTACTTTGGGGAGGACAATATCCGGGTGCTCCAGAAGGTATTCAGATTGTATCGACCTTCTCCGGTATCAGCCTGACTTTGTTCGGAGGAGGATATGTTGTTATTCCGGCTTTGCATGAGTTGTTCGTGGATAACTTGAACTGGCTGACCTCGGCTGAGTTTGCCGACGGGATAGCGATAGGGCAGATCACTCCCGGACCGATATTTATTACAGCGACCTTCATCGGGTATAAAGTGGCAGGTATCACGGGGGCGTTGCTGGCAACGTTGGCGATGTTCACTCCGCCGGCTGTATTAACCGTCTTATTATCCCGTTTTGTAAAAATACTGAATCAGTCATCCGTTGTAAAAGCAGCCATGAAAGGGGTACGGGCGGCTGTTATCGGAATGATCTTTGCTTCAGCCGTTACGATCGGACAGACGATTATGCTGTCGGTTGTTTCGGTTATTATCTTCCTGGTTACATTTTTTATTTCACTAAAATACACAATCAGTCCGGTTTACCTGATCATCGGAGCAGGTGTGGCGGGCTTTTTCTTTTTTTAATTCTATGAATACAATACAAGGTATACAAATGATTGGAACCCAGCGATCCGGATCCAATCTGTTGCGTGTCATGCTAGATGGAATCCGGGAGATCGCTGCTCCCCATCCTCCGCATATTCTTCAGCGTTTCTTACCATTGCTTCCCAAATATGGCGATTTGACGGATCAGTCTAATTTTTATCGGTTGGCACAGGATGTGTGCGAGTTAGTCACAGTGAATCCGGTTCCCTGGGAAGGTATTACGATTCGTGCAGATGAAGTAGTAGCAGCCTGCAGGCAACAAACGTTGTATGAGTTGTTCCGGGTGATTTATGAATCAGCAGCCCGTCAGACCGGAGCTTCTTTCTGGCTATGTAAAAGCATGAAAAATATGCTGTATGCAGAAGGCATTGAATCTACCGGGATTTCTCCTTATTATATCTATCTATACCGGGACGGTCGTGATGTCGCTCTTTCGTTTAAAAAGGCTATTGTCGGAGAGAAACATATTTATGCACTGGCTGAAAATTGGAAAAAGGATCAGGAAGCTGCTCTCCGTTTGAAGGACAGGACGGCGGCCGATCATTTCTTTATGCTGAATTACGAAACACTTATTGCCAGTCCGGAAAAAGTGATGCGGCAGCTTTGCAATTTCCTGCATCTTCCTTATTCTGATAGGGTGATGGATTATTATAAGAGCCGCGAGTCTGAAAATACAGCGGTTGCAGGCAAAATGTGGGCAAATGTAACCAAACCGATCCTGAAAGACAATACAAAAAAGTTTCTGCGTGAATTATCTTCCGAAGATATTGCTATCTTTGAATCCGTAGCCGGAGATCTATTGCAGCAACTGGGGTATTCCTTATATACTCCCCTTGATCTGTTAAAAGGCAGTTTCTCTGACGAGGAAATAGTGTTTTTTAATGAGGAAAACATACGTTTGAAGAATGTCTTTATCCAGCAGGCTGATCCGGCCGATCTGGCGAAAAGACGTCCGCAGGATGAATTGATCAATCGTATAAAGCAATATTAAAGATAAATACTAGTGCACATGAAACAATTGCTATTTACACTTTTTTGCCTGTTTGCCTATAGTAGTTTGCAGGCACAGGCTGTACCCACAGACGAACTTTATGGGGTAGGTATATGGAATGCCGATTCATTGGGAAACCATCGGGTAATTGTCTCTGTAGATAAACCGGCCGATGCTGTATTGGCAACGATCGACTGGCGTCGCCGCGATCTGAACCCGGAAGCAAAAAATCTGATCGTTGTGGATGCTGCAACCGGTGAACGTATTACGAATGTATGCCGCTTTACTATCGACCGGGAGCGGGGAGAGGTGGTTTTCCAGCCGCAGACTGTTCCGGGAGAATATTATATCTATTATCTGAAGAATGTAATGAGCGGTAGTCCTTACTATCCGACCGTTAATTATCCGGCTTTCGAGAATACGGCTTCGGCTGACTGGGTAAAGAAAAATAAACTGTCCGGGAAGAAAGCACCTGCCCTTCCGGCGGCTAAAGTCGTACAGTTCCAGGCAATCAATGAGTTGAACAGTTTCTATCCGATGGAAGTGATCGCTACATCGAACGAGACTGCCCGATTATTAAAAGAACATCCCGGGGAGAAATATATTCTCTTTACGGAAGACCGCAAATTCCCCATCCGTATGACAACGGATATTCCTTATAAATGGATTGCTGACGATCGGCATGATTTCTTTAACGGGCAGGCGGATAAGGGAGAGTATTATGTCTTTCAGTTAGGTGTTTGGGCGGCACGTTCGAATGTAGAGAATCTGCATGTCGATTTCTCTGCCCTTACGAATAAAGCGACCGGCGAGCAGATACCAGCCTCCTCATTTACCTGTTTCAATACGGAAGGGACGGATGTGACCGGTACCGTCTTTGAAAAGAATTGCTCTGTGGATAAGGGTAAAGTGCAGGCATTATGGGTTGGAACCCAGTTGCCGGAGCATCTTTCTGCAGGTACTTATCAGGGAACAGTGACTGTCTCTGCTGCCAATGCCGAAAGCAAGACCGTACAGGTCTCTCTGAATGTTTCGGAAAATGTAATTGCCAATCATGGAGATAATGAACCTTGGCGTCATTCCCGTCTGCGTTGGCTGAACTCGCAGATCGGTTTTGATGATGAGGTGATTGCCCCTTATACGCCGCTAGTGATGAAGGATAAAACGATCAGCTGCCTGGGACGCGAGATTAAACTCTCTGACTTAGGTTTGCCGGAACATATTACCAGTTATTTCAAAGAGACTATGACGGGCATCGGTACGAATGGCCGTAGCGTATTGGCTGCTCCTATGGAACTGGCTGCCGATGGCGGTGCATGGGAAAACCTGAACTTCGAAATCACCAAACATAAACAAGGTGCAATCGCCTGGAAAGCCCTTAACCAAAACAGCCGTTTCCTGATGGACCTGGAAGGAGAGATGGAATCGGATGGAAACATAGCATATAAAGTGACATTGGTCGCCCGTGAAGATGCTTCTGTGGAGGATGTAGCGTTGCGGACACATTTAGCATCCGGTGTCGGACGTTATATGATGGGTTTGGGAGAGAAAGGCGGTTACTGTCCGAATGATCTTCGCTGGAAATGGGATGTAGAGAAAAACCAGGATGCTGTTTGGGTGGGTGATGTCAATGCCGGTATCCAGATCCGCCTGTATGATAATAAATACGAACGTCCGCTGAATACCAATTTCTATCATCAGAAACCGTTGCACATGCCGGTATCCTGGTGTAATGCCGGAAATGGAGGTATCGATATTCATAATGCTGCCGATGGAACACGTATTAATGCTTATTCCGGTAAGCGCAGCGTGAAAAAAGGAGACCGGCTGTATTATTATTTCAACCTGGCGTTGACTCCGTTCCGTCCGATTGATACGGATAAACAATGGCGCGAACGCTATCATCATAACTATGAGTTCCTGGATGGTATACAAAAGCGAGGTGCCAATGTCATCAATATCCATCATGCGAATGCTATCAATCCGTTCATCAACTATCCGTTCCTGCGTACCAAAGAGATGAAAGCGTACATCGATGGTGCTCACGCCCGCGACATGAAGGTGAAAATTTACAATACCGTTCGTGAGTTGTCCAACAGCTGTGTGGAAATGTTTGCTTTGCGTAGTCTGGGGAACGAGATCTTCTCGGAAGGTCCCGGTGGCGGCTTCTCCTGGTTACAGGAACATTTGGACCAGAATTATATCGGCGCCTGGTTTGTACCCGGACTGAAAGATGCAGCGATTGTGAACAGTGGCATTTCCCGCTGGCATAACTATTATCTGGAAGGTCTCGACTGGCTGATGAAGAACGTCGGTATCGACGGGCTGTATATCGATGACCTGGCTTTCGACCGGATGACGATGAAACGTATCCGCAAAGTGATGAACCGTACGAATCCGGGAGCTATGATCGACCTGCATTCTGCCAATCAGTATAACCCGAAAGACGGTTTTGCCAATAGTGCCAATCTGTATCTGGAACATTTCCCCTCCCTCGACCGTCTGTGGTTCGGTGAATACTTCAATTATGATTTCCCGCCGGAGTTCTGGCTGGTTGAAGTTTCCGGTATTCCTTATGGTTTGATGGGCGAGATGCTGGAAGGAGGCGGTAATCCGTGGCGCGGCATGCTGTATGGCATGACAGGACGTAGTCCTCGTGTGGATAACGGACCGCTGTGGAAACTGTGGGATTCTTTCGGTATGCAGAATAGTGAAATGATCGGTTACTGGGTGAAAGACAATCCGGTGAAGACGGGTAGCGAAAAGACGTTAGCGACCGTTTACAGCCACATGGGTGATAAAGCACTGATCTCATTGGCTACCTGGGAAGATACGGATGCCAAAGTGAAGCTTTCCATCGACTGGGCTAAACTGGGTCTCGATCCTTCGAAAGTGACATTGCATGCCCCGGCTATCGAGAATTTCCAACAGGAAACAACCTGGAAACCCAGCGATGAGATTGTTGTTCCGAAAGGGAAGGGCTTGTTAATTATTGCAAAATAACCTCTTCCGATATAGTATAATTTACCGGAAATGTACTCTTTAACCGTATATAAGGAGGATTAAACTCCTTATATACATTATTGTCCATATAAATGAATTACCATGAAAAAGATGCTCATCCTTCTTTGTGCAACCTCTTTGTTGCAACCCTTGTTTGCACAGCAAGCGACTGTAACCGAGACAGTAGAGACAGTTAAAACCTATCCTTTCTCTGATCCTGATCCGGTGGCTGATCCCTCCGATCTGTTTTATCCTTATTTCCGTTTTGATGGTTTTTCTGCTAAAGGAATCAACCGGCAATGGAAAGTAGTCTCTCTTGAAAATGATTATATCAAACTGACCCTCTTCCCCGAGATAGGTGGAAAGATCTGGGGAGCCGTAGATAAAACGACGGGTAAGGAGTTTATCTACAACAACCACGTCGTGAAATTCCGTGATATTGCGATGCGTGGTCCGTGGACATCAGGCGGTATCGAGTTCAACTTCGGTATCATCGGTCATGCACCGACTTCCAGTACGCCGATCGACTATGTGACCCGACAGAAACCGGATGGAAGCGTGAGTTGTTATGTATCCTCCTATGAACTGGTTACTCGGACACTGTGGACTGTGGAGGTGAATCTTCCGAAAGATAAGGCTTACTTTACGACGACAACGACCTGGCATAACAGTTCATCCATTGACCAGCCTTACTATCAATGGATGAATGCCGGCTATCCGGCAGCGGGGAATGCCGAGTTCTGCTATCCCGGAACCAATTATATCGGACACGGAGGCGAACTCCATTCGTTTCCTTTGGATGAACAGGGCCGGGATATCTCCTGGTATGAAAAGAACGACTTCGGTAATTCCAAATCGTATCATATTGTAGGGAAGTATAACGATTTCTACGGTGCTTACTGGCACGACAACGATTTCGGCTCTATCCATCATGCGGGTTATGACGAGAAACTGGGAATGAAAATTTTCCTTTGGGGACTTTCCCGGGAGGGAGGTATCTGGGAAGATTTGTTGACGGATACGAACGGGCAGTATATCGAACTGCAATCGGGTCGCATGTATAACCAGCCGGCTTCCAATAGTAGCTTAACTCCTTATAAACATACGGCATTCGGTCCGCAGGCGACCGACAGGTGGACTGAGTACTGGTTTCCGGTAAAAGGAATAAAAGGAGTCTCAAAGGCGAGCCGTATCGGAGCGCTTAACGTGTTGAGGGAAGATGGCTTTCTGAAGTTATATTTCTCTCCTTTGCAGAAATTATCTACAACCATAAAACTCTATGAAGGAGAAAAGGAAATGAACTCCATCCCGTTGAACTGCGGTGTACTGGAAACCTGGAAAGATTCTATCCCATTGAATAAGGCTG
>ULPI01015045.1_pt1 | contig 12691 bp, 10 predicted proteins | sample 1953381 | NCBI WGS metagenome assembly ULPI01 (sample SAMEA4835626, study PRJEB28245) | human gut metagenome | biome: gut microbiome; material: fecal sample | place: Denmark | collected 2008
GCTACTTCCAGTCAGGCTTACAGCAATCTTTAATGTTTCTCCTTTTGCAGGAGTAACAGATCGGTAAAGATGTCCAGAAAATAAAGTGGGACTCATTACCAATAAGTTGCCAGCCCGAGGAGTGCCAGTGGCACTTTCTTCCGAAATTTGAATGCCATCAGTGGCAAAAGCGGAAGTGCATGTAAATGAAAAAACCATACATGCTGCTAACAGAATAGTAAGAATTTTCTTCAATGCAATGCCTCCTTAATTTTAGTGACACTTCGCCCATAGAATAAGTCTCTTTCGAGACTTATCTAATAATAACAAAATTTTACAAAAATGTCAATTATTTCTATAAAAATATTGACAGTTTACTAAAAAATATATATATTAAAACAAGAGGAGAAAAGCCATGGAAAATAATATTATTTTAAAATGTGAGAATCTAGTAAAAAAGTATGGAGAAAAAGAAGCAGAAGTTTATGCATTAAACAATGTTTCTTTTAATGTGAAAAAAGGTGAATTTGTAGCTATTATAGGAGCTTCTGGAAGCGGTAAATCTACACTATTACACATTATAGGTGGAGTAGATATACCAACTTCTGGAAGCATTATTATTGATGGAACAGATATTACAAAATTGGATAACGACAAAATGACTATATTTAGAAGAAAAAATATAGGAATAATTTATCAGTTCTATAACTTATTACCTATTTTAAATGTGAAAGAAAATATAACACTTCCATGTGAGTTAGATGGTAAAAAGCCTAATAGCGAAGACGTAGAAGAACTAATTAAAACATTAGGATTAGAAGAAAGAAAAAATCATTTGCCAAATCAATTATCAGGTGGACAACAACAAAGAGTAGCAATAGGTAGAGCTTTAATAAATAATCCATCTATAATTTTAGCGGATGAGCCAACAGGAAACTTAGACAGTAAATCATCAGAAGAAATTATAAAACTTCTAAAGCTTTCAAACGAAAAATACAACCAAACAATTTTGTTAGTAACGCATGACGAAAAAATTGCAAGAGAAGCGGGAAGAATTATAGAAATAAAAGATGGAAAGATAGTAAGGGACGAAATAAATAATAAATAGTAGATAACAATCAAATAGTCAAACTAAAAAATAAAATAGAGGGGATAAAAATGAGTATAATATATTCACTAGCTAAAAAAAACTTAAAGCAAAACAAGAAGAGAACCATAACAACTTCAATAGGCATAATCTTTTCTGTAATGTTAATATGTTTTATTTCTACGTTATTAGTGAGCTTTCAAAGTTCTATGTTAACATATATAAAAGAAACCATCGGAAATTATCATATAATGCTTATAAATGCAAATTCAAAAGAATTACAAGTGATACAAGGTAAAAAAGAACAGGCAGGAATACAAAGCATTGCTATTTCACAAACTATTGGAGCTGCAAATTATAAAACAAAAAAAGAAAGCAAAATGGGTATACAAATTGAAGCTTATGACGACTTAGCATTACAAAATAGAGCAATAAAACTTATAGAAGGCAGATTTCCAGAAAACAGAAATGAAATTGTTATATCAGATTATTTAGTAAGTAATGCAAATGAAAAATTGACAGTGGGCACGAAAATTAATTTAAATGTAGAAAAAGTAAAAGTTAGTGATAAGTATGAAGATTTACTAGAGCCAGACGGAGAAGAAGAGACAACATATACAATAGTTGGAATTTCAAAACAAACAAATGAAGAAGCAGAAAATAATAGAGCCTATATAGCAATTACAAAATTAGAAAAAGTAGAAAAGCAACGACCTTATGAAGTTACTATTCTAATGAATAACATTGACTATGCAGATAGGTTTGGAGATAAACTAGAAGAAATAATTGGAAATGTTAGCGTAAATGATAGCTTATTAATGTGGCAAGGAGCAGAAACAGACTTAACAGATAAAAAAAAAATAGAATTATTAGGATTAGCTATAATTATAGTTGTTACATGTATTTCTCTTTTATTAATAAGAAATAGTTTCAGAATGTCTATATTAGAAAGAAAAAAAGAATTTGGAACACTATCTAGTATAGGGGCTTCATCAAAGCAAATAAAGAAAAGTGTTATTTTTGAAGGCTTAATATATGCATGTATTTCAATACCAATAGGTATAATATTGGGCATAGGAATTGTGTGGTTAGGAATAAATTCAGTAAATACAATAATTATGGAAAAAGGATTTACATTACAGTTTGTATTTTCACCAATATCAATACTTATTTCAGTAATAGTTTCTTTAGTTACAATATATATTTCTTGTAGAAAGCCTGCAAAAGATGCATCAAAAGTAGCTCCAATGGAAGTAATTAGGCAGAACCAAGAAATATATGTAAAAGAATTAAAGCAAAATAATTTAAAAAGAGGAGAAAAATGTAATAAAGAAAGAATAGAAAAAAGGATTGCAGCTAAAAACTTAAAAAGAAATAGAAAAAAATATTTATCTGCAACAATATCTATTGTAATTAGTATAGTATTACTTATAATAACAACTAGTGTAGTAAACTATATATTCCAAATAACAGACGAAATGTATCCAAGCAAGTACAATGTAGATATAAGTTTTTATGCAAACGATACTGATATACTATATAAAGAAAAAATAGATATATTTGAAGAAATAAGCCAGCTTAATAATACAGAAGAATATTCTATATATACGTCTTTCCCAGGAAAAATAAACAATAAAAGAATAAAAATTTGTGCAGCTGAAGGAACGGCATTTAATAAATATTTAGAAAAACTAGATTTAGATTATTTAGATGTGTATAATAAAGTAATATTAGTTGTTAACTCTAAAACATTATATGAAAGTAAAGAAGGTTCGAAAATTACAAAATTAAAAGAAAAACAAATTTCTGTAAATATTCGAGATAAAGATTATACATTTGAAGTTGCGAAAATTACAGACAAAGATCCAACTTTGTTATTTCATACTTTAGACGAGAACTCTTCAATGGATAAATTAGACACAGATATAACACTAATTATTCCAATGGAAGTTGCAAAAACAATTGATGTAGAGAATAGTAAAACTATAATTGACAGTTTAACATTTATAAGGATAAATTCAAGTAATCCAAACAAACTGGAAGAAAGTATAGAAAAATATATAAACGAACCACAATTAATTATTTCAAATTATACAAAAATGAAAAAAGACCGTGAAAATATGGTAAATTTAATTTCAGCATTTGCATATGGATTAATCTTTATAATTATTGTAATTGGATTAACTAACATAGTAAATACAATTACAACAAGCATTAATGAAAGAAAAGGAGAATTTAAAATATTAAATTCTGTCGGTATGACAAATAAACAACTAAAGAAAATGCTTAGATATGAAAGCATATTATATAGCATAAAAGCAGTACTAATAGGAAGCATAATTGGCTTAGCAATTGCATTTGTAATTTATTTAATGCTTAGCAATAGTTTTGATCTTAACTATTATATTCCAATATTACAGATTATTGTTGCATGTGTTGTTGTTATATTATTTACATATATGTGTTCTAAAACGAAAAAGTGACATAGTAAAAAGGTTATTATTTACTAATAGTTAAAAAATCAGACTATTGAAAAAAATATTTTATATATTAAATATTAATTTTTTGAAACTTTTTTCTTATTTATGAAATCTAATATTATAGGATTGTGTTATAATAAATGCATTAATAACAAATAGAAAAATTATCAAATATTGTTAAAATAAAGGAAAACAAGAAGAGTATTAAAAATATTATTAATAAAGGAGGTAAAAGAAATGTCTAGAAAAATTAAAATAATATTATTATCAATAGTCTTAGTAATTATTAGCATTTTAATAATAAGTGTAATTATTATTAACTCTAGAGAAAAACTGAACAAAGAATCAACTTATACAATAGTAATGGATGGACAAACAACAACTGTAGAAAAAGAATTAACTAAAGAGGACTATGATATGGCTCAGAAAATATTAAAGGAAAAGGCAATGAAAGGAAATACAAGTGAGATTGCATTAATGGAAGAAAATCAAAGTGAATCTGTTAAAAGAGCTATAGAAGAATTAGAAACGATACATAAATTATTAAGTAGTAAAACAGAAAAACAAGATACAAATAGTATAGAAGAAGGAATTCCTCAAATGCCAAAAAGTATAATAGAAGAAGAGGAAAAAAAGAAAAAAGACTTAGAAACTATAGCTAAAAAATATAATAAATTAGACCAATTCAATAATATAATGACAAAGTTAGAAAAACAAGAAAATATTAGTGAATTTACAAATGAAAGAATACAAATGTGTGAATTGTTTATAGATATATATAATAATAATAAATTACACGAACAAGAAAAGAATTTTATAAAGGATTTTTTAGAAGAAGTAAGCTTTGAAGATGTGCCAAATTCTTTACAAAGTAAAATTGATGAGATAGTAAATTAGAAGGGTAAATATTATGAAAAAAGCAAAATATATTGTTTTTTTAATTATTACGATTTTAATAATTAGTATAGCAATTATTAGAATATTTCAAGCATTATTTACAATATATTTATATTATGATAGTGTTTATAGTATAGGAAATTTTAGTATAATTACTCTGGAAACAGATTATAGAATGGAAAATAATGAAGTTAAAACTATGCAATATTTTCCAAGTTTGTTTTATAAAAGTAAGGAAATAAATGTATCTCCTGAATTTGTAAGAGAACATAATGGAAAAGGAGAAGCCTTTATAAAGTGTTCATTACCATATTTTATAATATTATTATTTAGTATATTTATAATAAAATATAAAGTTATGCAAAAATTAGAATAGTTATTGTATATAAATATATATTTTTTATGGTAAAAAAGCAAATTAAAATATAATATGTTTTACCAATTAATTTAAAATGGAAATAGAAGGAAATTTATATTTATTATAGAATAAATTCTAAAATTTTGAGAATGTGAGAAATTATGAAAAAGAAAAAGTTAATAATAAATATAGTTGTAGTTATAATTGCAATACTATTCTGTACCTTTCTATATTTTAATACAGGATTAAAAGGATTTGAACGAGAAGTATCTAATGTAAAATTACCAGAAAGTATCAAAAAAATTGAAATGAAAAGTGGAATAGGAGATTCAGGAGGAAATGGAAACCAGTCAACTTATCGTGTAGTATTAGTAATAACAACTGAAATGACAATAAGTGAGCTAAATGATGAATTAGAAAGTCAAGATTTTGCATTTAATTATTACGTTACTAAGTGTAAAGATAAAGTATTTAAGTCACCTAGGAAATTTCAATTGACTTTTGATAAATTAAATGGAGTTAATGATTTTAGTTACTATTATTTTATAGAATTTATTAAATAGATTAATGTACATAAATACAACATCCTATACTAATAACAGATACATAAGAAAAATTTTTTTATTATATCTTAAAAAGTATAGTATATTTATGCAAAAATAATAATATTTATTTTGAAAGATTAAAAGCTAAGAAATAATGAATATAATAATTAAAGTTGACATTATAAACATAAAAGGCTCTCCTTAATAATTAGTAAGAGCCTTTTTATGTTCTAATAAAGTAAGCAAGATTAGAACATATTTAAGGTTAATTTGCATTTAACATTACAAACTCTTGGTATTCTTGAATATTAAACTCACTTAAATTATTATACAAAGTTTTATATTTTTCTAAAGTAGAATTTCTAAAAATATATACATTATTTACATCTAATTCTGTTGGAATAGCAAAATACGCATTTCCTATACTATTTATTGTTTGAAACATTTCATTTTCGTTACTTTTATGCACATTGTTTATATAATATGGTGTAGGAATTTCATTATATAACAGATAGAATATATAAGGTTGATTAATTGAATTGTCTATATATAACTTTTTTATAGTCTCCAAATTTTCATTATTCGATGAGTTGGTTTGCTCTGCATTACCATATTCATGAGTATTAGAAGTATCAACAATATTATAAGCTTCAACAACAGCTTCTTTTAATCCAAAATTCATATAAGAACTTATATATGTTTGATAATCTGTAAAATAATAATGTTCCATAAAAGTAAATAATATAAAATATGTAATAACAGGTACAAACCATACTTTACCTAAATTAATTATTCCAATAGCAGTGTAGAATACTAAAGGTATAAATATAACATTTATTCTATTTATAGCTCCGTCTACCATAAACATAAGAAGCAGACTTGCTATAAAAAAACAATTTATAATTGTATAAACTAAACCACAATTAGAGTTTTGTGATTTTGGTGGTACATTATAAAAGTTTTGAGAATTTTGTGTTTTTTGATTTTTTTGTGTATCTTGCAAGTGCTGAGTAACCTGCAAATTACAATCTATTTTTGATTTAAAAAAGCTAATTTGTTTATATATAGACACAACAATTCCAATAATAGTAATAGGTATTGTTATCCAATTACATAAAAATAGGCCATATGGGTTTGTGTAATTAAGTATGTTGCCATCATTAGTAAATAGCATTTTTATATTATTTATGAAATTACCAAAAATGTTGCCATTTACACCAGAACCAATAGCTGTAATTTCTTTGAAGCGGACTGTTGGAAGTTTTGGGATTGTTACAGGTCCAAGTGTTAATGCATCTAAGTCAAAAAAGTTTACAATTACAAATAATATCATAGGAAGAGATATAATAGTTGTTGTGAATAAGTGGATAATACACTGCTTTATATTTAACTTTTTGACAATAAATAGCGAAATATAAAGCAAAGCTAATAAAACTGGAACGAAAAAGTATGAAGTTCCATAAGAATAAGTCGAAATGCCAAATATTATACCAGATAAAACCATAAACCAATTATTTTTATTTTGTATTCCAACATACATTGTAAAAAGTGCCCACAAAATTAAATCTGGAAAGATATTAGACTCTAAACCCCAACGTGATTTCATAAGGTGCCATGGAAATATTGCAAATATAAATAAGAATAGTACTGCTTTTTTATTTCCAAAAGTAGATTTCATAAAATAGTAAAATACAACAAGAGAAATACATCCAATTAAAGCCATAGGCAGCCTTATACTAAGTATGTTTAATCCAAATATACTAATGAAAGGTATCATTAAATATGAATATAATACATTTTGACCACTGCCCCAAGAGATAAATTGAACAGGAAAACTTTGTCCATTTCTATCTATCCCAAAGTTTAATATAGACCAAGCTTCATATGCAGAAGAAGCTTCATCTTGGTTAAGTCCAATAGGGTATTTATCTATGAAAATTATTCTAATAAAGCAACCAAAAAATAAAATAACAATTGCTAAAATGTTAAAAATATTTGCTTTAAAAAAAGAGATAGTATATGAAGTTTTTTGTGATTTATTTTTGTTTAACTCACTGTTTTTATTTTTTATAAATTGACTTACTACAGAAAAGATAGGCATGGCACAAAATAAAATTGAAATCAAACTAGTAAATAAAATATTCATAAATAATTGTAATCCTTTCTTTAAAAAATACCATTAAGCATAGCCTAATGGTAAAAATCTAAAAAGAAATTAGTTGTTATTGAAATTTCTTCTTTGTTCTTTTCTAGCTTTTCTACAAGCTGGACATCTTTGTGGTTCGTTTGTGAATCCTTTTTCTGCATAGAAAGCTTGCTCACCCTCTGTAAAAACGAATTCTGCACCACAATCTTTACATGTTAATGTTTTATCTGCCATTATACATACCTCCTTCTTGAAATTTTGATATTTAATATTTTTGACCCTATTGACACTTTTTTCCTAATCAAAAAAAGAAGGAAATAGTATAAAAATAATTAAAATCATTTAAGCTTTTTATAAAAGCCAACCCTATTATAACACGATAAAAAAAAGAAAGCAAGAAATATTTTACATCAATTTGAAGGAAAATTTGGTGAATTTGTTGTGTTATTTTCAATTAAATATTTAATGCACATACAACATAATAAGATGTGACTTTACCTAAAATTCAAAGTATAATATTTCTCAAAATTGCATTTACTTTTTTAATTGACGTTATTTTTAGTTTTAAAAAAATCTTGCAACAAATTGAATAAATCCGTTTTTTGTGTTATACTAGGTATAAATTTACAATTATGGGCAAAGCGTAAGAATATAAACAATTTATAAATGCAATATTTTATTTTGTCTAAATTTAAAACCGATTAGGAGAGATAAAAAATGAAAAAAATATCAGTAGTTATACCAATGTATTATGAAGAACAAGTCGCAAATGAATGTTACAAAAGAGTAAAAAGTGTTTTAGAAAATATAGAAAACTACGAACATGAAATGATATTTATAAATGACGGAAGTAAGGACAAAACATTACCAATTCTTGAAGAAATAGCATCACAAGATAATACAGTAAAAGTTATTTCTTTTTCAAGAAACTTTGGACACCAAGCTGCAGTAACAGCTGGTTTAAAAGAAGTTACAGGAGATGCAATAGTTATAATAGATGCAGACTTGCAAGATCCACCAGAACTTATTCCAGAAATGCTTAAACATTGGGAAAATGGCTATGAAGTAATATATGGAAAAAGAAAAACAAGAAAAGGAGAATCTGCATTTAAGCTTCTTACTGCTAAAATGTTTTATAAAACATTAAATGCATTATCAGATGTAGAAATACCAAGAGACACAGGCGATTTTAGACTAGTAGATAGAAAAGTTGTAGATGTTATAAATTCAATGCCAGAACATAATAAATTTTTAAGGGGCTTATTTAGCTGGGTTGGATTTAAACAAGAAGCTTTTGAATATGAAAGACAAGAAAGATTTGCAGGAAAAACAAAATATCCATTAAAGAAAATGATAAAACTTGCTTCAGACGGAATTATAAGTTTTTCTACAAAACCATTAAAAATAGTTGGTGGTCTTGGAATTATAACAATATTAATATCATTAATAATATTAATATATTCTCTAATATCATACTTTACAGGTCATAGTGCACAAGCAGGTTGGACATCTCTTATAGTAACAGTTACATTACTTAGTGGAGTTCAATTATTATCATTATGGATAATTTCAGAATATATTGGCAGAATTTATGATGATACAAAGAAAAGACCACAATACATTATAGACAAAAAAATAAATATTGAAAAATAAATTGGAGAAAGCATGAGAGAAAAAAGCAAAAGATTAGTATGTAATATAAGCATTTTTTTAATAATAGCATTTGCAATAGCTGCTGTAGTAATACCAAAACCTATAGGAAATTTAGATGAATTATGGAATTTTAATTTTGCAAATAATGTCGAAAAAGGTCTTATACCATATAGAGATTTTAATATGGTACAAACACCTTTACTTCCAATGATTAATGCTATTTTTCTTGCTGTATTTGGAAATGAACTTATAGTAATGAGAATACTAGGTTGCTTATTATGTGCAGGGATTTTATTTATATTTTATAAAATATTAAATTTACTTAAGGCTAATAAAGGTATTAGCCTTTTTGCTGTTATGGCTTTGTTTTATTTGTTAAAAGATTACTTTTGTATGGATTATAATTTTGCAGTATTATTTGTTGCACTAATTATTATCTACATAGAATTAAGAAGAATTTTAAAAAGGTCAGGAAATAATTTAGAAGATAAGTCAGAAGATAGTTTGGAAAATAATATAGAACTAAATAATAATAAAATTATAGAAAATAGTAACAAAAACAAAAAAGAAAATACAAGGTTAAGTAAGTACAAGACAGACATAATTTTAGGAATACTTGCTGGAATATGTATAATGCTAAAGCAAAGTACAGGGTTAATTATTGCTATTACATTACTTGGTTATGGAATATTTTTAGTAAAATCAAAAGAAGAATTTATAAAATATATAAAATTAACAGCTATGAAAATATTAGGGATACTAATTCCGATTGTAATAGTTTTTGTATATTTAGCTATAAATGGTGCAATAGGAGATTTTTGGGATTATTGCATAGCTGGTGTAAAAACGTTTACAAACAAAATACCATATTCTATGTTAATGAATAATGATAAATTGTATATTAAAGTTTTGTGTGTAATAATACCAATAATACTTGCTATAACTTTTTTGTATTCTGTAATTAGAAAGAATAAGATATTTTTAATAATGTCAAGTATTTCTATTGCAGCATTTTCAGCAGCGTATCCAATTGCAGATGAAGTACACTTTTTAATAGGAATCTTGCCAACAGGTTTAATAATTTTTTATATACTAGACATTTGTATAAAAACCATAATTAAATTAATTAATAAAATATTAAACAAAATTTATAAAAACATAAGTATACATGGTAAGGAAAATATAAATAAAAATATACAATTTAATGAAACAGAAATTAAGTTAGAAAATGAAGCAAAAAAATGTGAAGAAAAAGAATATGAAAAAGAAAAGAAAAATAAATATGAGGAAAAACAAAAATGTAGAGAAATATTTATAAATAAATGGCTAGAATATTTTTTTATATTTATGGTAATAGGACTAACTGCATGGTATGGATATAAATCTATTCCCCATATAAAAGAATATTTTTCAAATTGTAAAAATGATGTAAAACATTTTTCAAATATAGTTATAACAGACTACACATATCAAAAAGTAAAAGTAATGGACTCATTTATAAATAGTCAGGAAAAACCGGTGTATATATTAGATGCAGAAGCAGCTTTATATCAAATTCCATTAGACTTATATTATAAAGATTATGACATGTTTTTAATTGGTAATATAGGCTCTGAAGGAGAAAAAGGTCAAATAGAAAAACTAGAAAAAGATAACAATAAAATAGTTATTATAAAATCAGATGGTGTTTCTTTAAATTGGCAAAATCCTAATAAAGTAAGGGAATATATAAAACAAAACATGGAGTATAAATATTCAATTTTATATTTTGACGTATATGAATAATTTATAAAATAGGTGATATTGTGGAAGGTTTGTTTAAAGGTAAAGAAAGTGTTAATAAAGACAGAAAGCAAGAAGAAAATAAAAAATTTATTATATATAAAAAGGAAACTATTACATTTGTAATAATTTTTATAATTGCATGTATTACATTAATTGGTTTTTTTCCAATGCATTATGCAACAGATACATATAACATAATAAATATTGGCTATGAAGAATATATGATGAATAATTCTTTAAAAGATGGAAGAATTATAATGGGGATTCTAGTATTTATAGCAAATTTATTTAACATGCCAATAGAAATATGGATACCAATTTTGTTAGTTTTGGCAGTAATTATTTCCTGTATATCAGTTATAATTTTAAAAAATATAATATTAAGTTATAAGCCTGCGAAGAATAAGTGGGTAGAAATTATAGTTTTACTTATTTCATATTGTACAATATTTAATTTTATGTATTTAGAAAATTTATACTTTGCAGAATGTGCAGTTATGGCACTAAGTATCTTAGCATATATGCTTTCAGCAAGAAATGTTGTAAAAAAGAATTATGCAAAGGCTATATTATGGGCAATTCTTGGAGTTGTCTCATACCAAGGAAATATTGGAGTAATTGCTGTTATGACTGTATTATTTACATTTTTAGAAAATACAGGCAATAAAAAATTTGTACAAAATATAATTTTAGATATAATAAAAACAGTTGTCATTATGCTGCTAGCGGCTGTAACAAATTTTATAGTAATAAAAATTATATGTGCACTTACAGGGATGACAGGTGATAGAACCCAATCTATAAGTGGTATTATAAATAATTTAAAATACATATATTATAATTACACAAGAGTTATAGAAAATACAGGTGGAATGTTAAAAAGTGGAGAGTTTATAGTTTTATTATCAATAGTTAGTATGAGTGCAATTATATTATTTATATCAAAATCAAAAGAACCAGCAGAAAATTTATTAGAATTAATTTGGATAATAGTAGTAGCAATAGCTGCATCTTTTATATCATCTGCTATGTCTTTATCTGGATTTAATAGCGCAAGAATAAGATTTACAATTGGTATGCTTATTGGAGTTATATTTATATTTATGTATTGCAAAAGCAAATTATTTGAAAAAACACAAGTATTTGAAATAGTATTTTCATTTTTAGTAATATCATATGTTTTGATTAATATGTATACATATTTTTCTGTAACAGTTCAACATAAAAACACAAATGAATTTGAAAAAATAGAAGCAAATATGATAGAAAATGCAATAGAAGAATATGAGAAAGAAAATAGTATAGCTGTACAAAAAATCTGTATAATAAAGAAAAGTGAAGGAAATCATAAATTAGAGACTTCTAGAAATTCATGTGTACCAACATATATAGCTACAAGATGTGAATGGGGAATAACTGGAGCTTTACAGTATTACGAAGGAAGAGAACTAATAAAAACAGATGGGAATTACTTAGAAAATCAAGAATTTACATTAAGCGGAGAACAATATAAATGCATAGGAGATACATTATATATTAATGTTTCTGTATATTAAATTATGTGATAAATAATTTAGATTTTAAATGAAATATAGTAATATTAAATAAAATTTCAAATTTGACAACTAAAAGCTAGAAATGTTGATTTTCAACATTTCTAGCTTTTGAAATTATTATTTAATTAATTTTTTTGTAGTGAAATACAAACAATAAAAGTAATATTTTCAGTTCGACTGCGGACGCACAGCTACTTAAAATTTG
>ULPI01011467.1_pt1 | contig 12509 bp, 8 predicted proteins | sample 1953381 | NCBI WGS metagenome assembly ULPI01 (sample SAMEA4835626, study PRJEB28245) | human gut metagenome | biome: gut microbiome; material: fecal sample | place: Denmark | collected 2008
GGCTTAAACTGACTTTCCTCACTTATTCTTGTTCCAAATCCACCGGCTAATAATACTACTTTCATTTATTCCTCCGCATTATGTATAAAACTCTCATATATGATGTAAAGTCGTTTAAATGTTACTATCCCCTTCGCCTCGAAATAATATGTTTTGCTTATGATAATAACTAGCAACATGCTCATGTATGATGTTTAACAAATTAAATTTTCATTAATATTCTATCATATATTAATGGTCTAATCTAGAAAATTATATGCACACAAAATATAATTGTCAAGTTGCTATACTAGTTATTAAAAAAAATACAATAAGCATGTTACTGTTTACATGTCAACAAATCCATATAACAATGATGGTGGGGTGGACAGATGAAATTAATTCTCTATCTGTCCACCATTATTACTTTATTATATTTACCTGAACCTATCTCCTCTTCTATAGCCAAACATTCTCATAACACTGCTGAATCTGAATTTCCTTCCTGAACAAAAGTCAGAATTGCCTGAATCACCATAGACTTTCCAATTGAATTTCTACCTACAAACAATGTCAGATTGTTTAGTGTAATTTCTGAATCACGGGATACTTGAAAAGCAACTACTATCACTTTCAAAAGATACTAAGTCATCTCCCATTCTCCGCTCTCTCCCTCTGCCACGTAGTCTCATCACAATACACATAATACAATCTATAGTATATATCTGCTGCCTTAGTGTATCTTGTGCTTAAGTATTCTGCATTCTCTTTATATCTTTCTGCGATATTCTTCCAGCACATCTCTTACATATTCACTTTTCCACACTTTTCTGCCGGACAGAATTTTGCCTTTGCATATATATGATATACAGCTTCTATGCATCTGTTTTTCTCATCACTCTCCTCTTTATTTTGCTCTTTTGGTAACGATTCTTCTGTATGTATTTCAGACTTTCTATTTTATTATAAGTCCATCAAGGTTTATATATTTATCCTATATATTTTTTGTATTTTTTATTTATTATATATTGACATTTCAAATTATGTATTATATAGTATAACTATACTTAATTAAGTCTTGAATGTGTATTATACACTTATATTAAAGTTCTATATTACTCATTTCTTATGTATCACACTGGATTCAGTACAGCATTTATTATCAGATTTTACCCATATATACACAACAAGGCATAATTCTATATTATGATCATTTTATCATATGATGTACCTGATGTAACAACTCACTTGTTATATATTTGACCACATGTTAAAATATATATGATTTCATAGCAGAATTGCCTGTTGTTAATTTTACTTATTGAATAAATGAAGTTTTAAGGAGATTTTGCTTATGAAAATTAACGATAAAGATAATAATTATTACAACAAAAACACTGATAACAATATAATTATTAAAAATGATAGTAGCTCCTCTACTACAACCAAACGATATAGTGATAACGTATTTTGTCTATTATATTCAGATAAGAAGAATTTACTGGATTTATACAATGCCCTGAATAACTCATCTCATACAGACACTGATAATCTTAGCATAACAACGCTAAAAGGTGGCGTGTATATGAAATATAAGAATGATGCCTCATTTGTATTCAGCTATGAGTTATATATGTTTGAACAGCAGTCATCACTTAATTTTAATATGCCATTAAGGTTCTTACACTATGGCTCAGAAGTATACAGGAATATATTTTCTAATAATATGCTTCATAAAAGAAGTATGCTTAAGATTCCAACTCCACATTTTATTACATTCTATAATGGAAGAGAACGTATGAAAGAGCGTATTAAAATTCTTAAGCTGTCAGATATGTTTGAACATCCTACAAAGCATCCAGAGCTTGAGTTAATCGTTACGGTTATTAATCTTAATCCTGCTGAAGATGCAACTGATATTATACATAGCACTACTGATGACAACTTTTTTGATAATAATATCAGACCAGCCATAAACGGATTATTCACGGATAACATATTAAACCGCTGCAAGTCACTCAGAGATTATATGACTTTTGTCACTAAAGTACGTAATAAAATGGATTTATCCGGTCTGGATGTCAGGACATCAGTTATCGAAGCTGTAGATGAATGTATAAAAGAGGATATTCTATCAGATTTCTTTATAAAACATAGAGAAGAGGTGATTGATGTGAGCATATTTGAATACGATGAAGAAGGCGTTATGGAGATTCTCCGTGAAGAAGCCCGCACTGCTGGACTTGAAGAAGGACGTATAACCGCAGCTATCGATGCCATTAAAAATATCATGACAAAGCTTGGCAAATCTGCTGATGAAGCTATGGACATACTTGATATTGATATTGATAAAAGAGAGGCTATTAAAAAAAAGCTGTAGTAGTTTTTTGCCCGCTTAAATATTAAACAATAAGTGGGGCGTAAACATTAAGAACATATTTCTTAATGCTTCGCCCCACTTATGTACTTTATCTGACAAACTCACAACTGTTATATTTTATATCTTCCTAGAACTGGTTATCTTTAAAGAATTCCCGCTTTCTTTCAATCATCTCATCAATCCTGCCAATATAATTCCTTACATCCTTGACGTTCTCTATACGCTCAATTCTTACTGAATGGTTGTCATCGCTTTCATTATGGAATACAACCTTGCTGCTTGCTCCGGCTCCACATGCTATTATGGTCTGTTTTTCCTCCATAATAAGTATGTTATATATACACTCCTTACCTTCCTTCGAATATCCTACATTTTCAAAGTTTCCAGCCATATTCTTCTGTCTGTACATATAATATGGTTCCATATCAAGCTTTTTTGCTGCTTCCTCTGTCATTCTTATAATCTCATCCGTATTTTTTGTTGACAGCTGCTTGTACTTATCTCTCCATATATTAAGCGCGGCTGCTCTCTTTATGGCAAGTGAATGTACCGTAAGACTTTCCGGATTCATAGCCTGTATCTCGCTAAGTGTATGCTTTACTTCGTCAACATCCTCACCGACAAGACCAAGTATTATATCCATATTTATATTATCGAAGCCTTCTTCTCTTGCCATATTGTATACATTCTTTATCTGTTCTACAGTATGCTTCCTGCCTATCAGATCAAGCGTTTTCTGATTCATCGTCTGTGGATTGATAGAGATTCTTCCAACATTATGTTTCTTAAGCACCTTAAGCTTATCAAGTGTTATGCTATCAGGACGACCTGCTTCTACTGTGAATTCATGGCATCCATCTATATCAAACAGTCTTTTAAGTTCTGTTATCAGTCTGTCAAGCTGCGCTGCACTAAGTGTTGTTGGTGTACCACCACCAAAGTATACTGTATCAAGTCTTCTCCCCTTCATTGCTCCTGATACGAATTCCATTTCCTTAATAAGTGCATCAAGATAACTATCAACGTAATCTTTATAGGCTCCAAGTGCATATGATGAAAATGAACAATACAAGCATATACTTGGGCAGAATGGAATTCCTATATACAGACTATAACCATTTTTATAGTCTATACGGTTTAGTATATCCATTTCTTTTCTGGCTACCTTAAGTGCAAGTTCTGCTTTCTGCTCACTTGCCTTATGCTTATCCATAAAATGTCTTTTTATCGTTTCTTCGCTTTCACCATCTTCAAGCATCATATATGCTATCTTACTTGGGCGCACTCCCGTAAGATATCCCCATGGAAGTGTCTTTCCGGTCTTTTTACTAAGATAGTCGTATAGATATGACTTGAACTTATCATGCATCTGGCTTTTGTTAAGTCCTGTAACATCTGGTACCTTTATATCTATAATCGTATCAATAATATCCACTGATGTATATTTTGAATCGTCTTCTATACCGTCTTTATGATTATCTTTTAGATTCTCTTCTGTACTGTCTTTATGATTATCTTTCGGATTATTTCTTGAATTATCGCTTTCTTTATATGCTGTAACTTCTGTTCTGGGATAGAATGAACGCACCAGCACTATGGCATCATCATAAAATGTATTATCGTCTATTTTAATATATATCATCATTATTCCTCTCTGTATACAGTTTCCCCAAAAAACACTACCTGCACACAATATTAAATATTCTGTCTAGTCTATATATACATAATAAAATATAAAATTTATAAATCAATTCGAAATTGAAAATCTTAATTCACTAGAAACGGATTATTCTCTCTTTCATAACCAACACTTGTGCCTTCTCCGTGTCCCGGATATACCTTCGTATCATCAGGAAGTACCATTACTTTTTCTTTTATTGAACGCACTATTTCACTCATGCTACCTCCAGGAAAATCCGTTCTTCCAACTGAGCCACAGAATAATGTATCTCCTGAAAAAAGCACTCCTATTTCTCTTATATAATAACAGCTTCCACCTTCTGTATGTCCCGGAGTATGAAGTGCTTCTATATCAAAGCCTGCAAGTTTAAGTATTTCGCCATCTTTATGCCATACATCTGCTTTTACTGAAAGCTTAAGCCCATATGCTTCACCAAGATTAATATGTGGCTGTTCAAGTGTATTCTTCTCATCACATGATGCATATACTTTAACATCATATTTATCTCTTACGGCATCTGCTGCCATAATATGGTCAAAATGTCCATGTGTTAACAATATTCCCTTAAGGCTGCATCCTGATTCATCTATCATTCTACTTATCTCATCCTGGCTGTCTGCTGGATCTATAAGAACACACTCTTTAATATCCATATTACATAACAGATAGCAGTTAGTGCCTACCATTCCTAATATTCTTGAATCTATTTTATACATATCTTCCCCTTTTAATCACTTTATTTTATATTTAAATTTAATGATGTAAGTGAATTGCATAGCAATGTAGCAATCCTGATGCATCAGTGAGTAACAGAATTTACTTTTAACACTCACATCACAATAATTATATGCTATCAAAAAACCGTTATCAACTCCTACTTGATAACGGCTTTTTCAATAACGGCATACGGCATTTTTAATATTATTTTTAATATTTTATCATTATTTGCTTTTTATGATAGCTTATATTTACAAATCTACATCTTATCGCTATTTAGTTCTGCCGGTACTTGTCTTTATCAGCCCGTAGCTCTCTCAATATCTGTGACACCATCTATTTTTCTTAGCTTGTCGATAAGTCTGTTAAGTTCTTCCTTACCTGATACCACAAATCCTAAGTTAATAGTTGCAATATTCTTCTTGTTTACGCGGCTGTTCATGAATCTTACGTCTATGTTAGCTTCTGTAAACAATCTTGATATATCAACAATAAGACCTTTTCTGTTACCTGCAAATATGTTAATCTCGGCACTGTATTTTTCATCTTTGTTCTCTGTCTGTTCCCACTCTGCTTCTATGAGTCTTGCACGCTCACTTGCCGGGAAGTTTAGTATGTTGATACAGTCTGTTCTGTGGATTGAGATACCTCTTCCTCTTGTAACAAAACCTACTATTTCATCACCTGGAACAGGATTACAGCATCTGGAGAATCTGACCGCAACATCGTGGATTCCTTTAACAACGATTCCACCCTTGCCCTTTTTATTATCATTCTCCTTTTCCTTGCTTTCACTTGCTGCTATCTGTTCAAGTGCCTGCTTGTCTGTAATCTCAGCCTTCTTTGTCTTTAAGTATTCTTCATTAAGCTTATTGACTATCTGCCCTTCTTTTAAAGCTCCATGTCCAACGGCAGCCATGATAGAATCCCAGTCCTTATAGCCATATTTTCTTAAGGCCTTTTCTACAAATTCAGGCTTATTTATCTCTGAAAGAACTATGCCCTTTCCCTTACAATAGTTGGATATAAGCTCCTTACCCTTTATTATATTGTCTTCCTTAAGCTCCTGCTTAAACCACTGGTTGATCTTGTTACGTGCCTGTGTGGACTTAACCATAGATAACCAGTCACGGCTTGGTCCCTTTGAGTTCTGTGAAGTTATAATCTCGATTCTGTCACCATTTTTTATCTCATAATCAATATTAACAAGCTTTCCGTTAACTCTTGCACCTACCATCTTATTGCCTACAGCACTATGAATACTGTAAGCAAAATCTATAGGATTAGAACCTGCCGGAAGTGTCTTTACATCTCCTGTAGGTGTGAAACAGTATACCGAATCAGAAAACAGATTAAGGTCATTCTTAATAGATGATAAGAATTCTTTATTGTCTGACATATCTCTCTGCCATTCAAGTATCTGTCTTAACCAGCTAAGCTTGGCCTCTTCACTCTTGTTTGTCTCACCTGTTTTGCCTTCTTTATACTTCCAGTGAGCTGCAATACCATATTCTGCTATTCTATGCATTTCATATGTTCTTATCTGTACTTCAAAAGGCTGGCCATTGGATGCTATAAGTGTTGTATGAAGTGACTGATACATGTTAGGCTTAGGCATAGCTATATAATCCTTGAATCTTCCCGGAATAGGCTTGTACATCTCATGTATTACACCTAAAGCCGCATAACAGTCTTTAACTGTGTCCACCTTAATACGCACTGCAAATATATCATATATCTGATCAAGTGTCTTATTCTGGTTAACCATCTTTCGATAGATTGAGAAGAAATGCTTAACTCTTCCATCTATCTCTGCTTCTATACCGGCATTGCTTATATGCATACCGACTTCCTTGATTATGCTCTTTATAAATGCTTCTCTACCCGGTCTGTTGATATCCACCTGCTTTACAAGGTCATTGTAAGTATCAGGCATAAGATATTTCATGGAAAGATCATCTAATTCTACCTTAATCTTAGATATACCAAGCCTATGCGCTATAGGAGCATATATATCCATAGTCTCTCTGGACTTTTCCACCTGCTTTGCTGGTGACTGGTACTGCATTGTACGCATATTGTGAAGTCTATCGGCAAGCTTTATAAGAATAACTCTTATATCCTTAGCCATAGCAAGAAACATTTTTCTTAAGTTTTCTGCCTGCACTTCTATCTTGTCATGCTGATAGTTAAGCTGTGTAAGCTTTGTAACACCATCTACTAAAAGTGCAACCTCATCGCCGAATTCTTTTGCCACATCTTCACTTGTCATAACAGTATCTTCAACAACATCATGTAAAAGACCAGCTATAATAGACTCTTTATCAAGCTCAAGCTCTGCTAATATAATAGCAACACAAAGTGGATGTATAATATATGGCTCACCTGACTTTCTAAACTGGCCTTCATGAGCCTTTTTTGCAACCTTATATGCACGTTCTATATCTGAAAGGTCAGATGATGGATGGTACATTTTAACTTTTTCTATAAGGTCATTATAAAGCTCCTCCGGGCTTGTAAAATCTGCCGGCGTATCCACTGATTTTTCTACTTCGCTTGTCTTAATATTCTTATTTCCTGCTAATTCTATATTGCTCTCTGGCATATAATCTCTCCCCCTCGTGTATCTATAATCCGGGTGCACAGCCTGTATATGACTGTTTTATTATATTATAATTTACTCGTTCGATAATGGTTATAATTATACCTCAGCGTATAACTTTTCCATAAATTCTCTTGTTGCCACTGCATTTTCCGGAACAGTATTCTCAAGTGTACAATGAACATATGGCTTATATTCCTTGATCTTCTTAAGCAATAGTGGATAATTAAGTCCACCTGTTCCTGCTGCTATTGACTTAAGCTCATCGTTCTCAACTACATAATCCTTGCAGTGGACTACTGCGATATCTTTTAATAACAGGTCAAATGCTTTTTCTATAATCTCATCCTGTTTATCAATGTTTCCTGTATAAAGAAGGTTAACAGGGTCAAATATAATCTGAAGGTTTGGAGAATCTATAGCATCAAGCACCTTTCTTGCCCTCTCAACTGTGTTGACTATATGCTTCCATACAGGCTCTATAGCTACTATAACGCCAAACTGTTCTGCATATTTAACTATAGGTCTTAGGTTATCTATAAAACACTGAAGTGCCTCATCTGAATGATTCGCTGGTTCATACTTGTACTCTTCATTGACAGCACCTGTCTCTGTTCCAACAACTCCACATCCAAGTATACTTGCAAATCTTATATGTGCTTTATACTTCTCGACTATCTCCTTATGCTTTTCAGGATTAGGATTGCAAAGATTAAGATAGCATCCAAGAACTGCCACATCAACCTTATTTTCTGCACATAACTCCTTAATATACATAGCAAGTCCAGGTGTCATAGTCTCAACTCCCGGCTTAAACTCCTTTATAGACTTTGAAAGTGCTATATGCATACAATGAAATCCCTGCTTATGTATGTTAGGGATAAGCTCATCAAGTGGTGCATATGCAACATCATGTGCTCTGATACCTATTCTCATAATAATCCTCCATTCTTGCGTGTGAAAAATCTTATTTTTCACACTAATCCTCTTTTCTACGCTCATTTATCACTAAACTTCTTTTCTGTGCGTGTTTAATCTTGAATATTTTATATGTCTTACTATATTCATACATCATGCTATTTAAAATCTACAGATTTATTTCAGTTTAACATATCAATGCCCAAATGTCACTTATAAGTTCTATTTAAGCTTGAATTATAAGTTCTATTTAAGCTTCTACCTCATACAAAAGCCCCTGTAATGATAATAATTACTGTATAATTAATAAATACTACCATTACAGAGGCTCTCTTATTTTATATAATCTATTAATGTGATACTAGTACATCGTTTTCGAAATAACTACACCTTTCACTTGCCTGCGCGATTGGTATAGTTATTTACGAAACGATGTACTAGATTGTACGATTAATTATAACAGGAACAATTAGAAGCTCATATCATTCTTACTTATAGCATTATAAAATGTAGTCAATGGTATAAAGCTCTGTGCGAAGCTTTTTCCTGAATCACCCTTACATATGACCGCATCGTCTGTTATTGTCTTTACGCCTACTGATCCACCAGCTGCTTCATTTATGGCTTTTCTGAATGTTTTAAGTCCATACTTCAAATATGAGGCATCTCCTGTAAGCTCATAAGCTATAGCAAGTGACTCAAGCAGAAGTGTGTTGTTACCATTTCTTGCAAGACTAGGAAGTTCCTTATAGTAGAACAGTCCGTTATCCATATAGCAGTTCTCTACAAGATCATCCACCGCATGTATTAACATCTGTTTTACATCCTCTCTTGGGAATACTCTGTAGTATCTCATAACACTTCCGACTGCAACTGATATCATGAAACCTACTCTTATTGCTGTATTATCTGTGTATGGTGATAACCAGTCTCCATATTCTTCTTCCCATTTCTTGAAACTGTCTATGATCCAGTCGCATTTAGCAAGCCATTTCTTATCATTAGTTTCTACATAAAGTGCTATAAGTGTACGAAGTGCCCAGCCTGTTTCCCTTGCATTGGCTTCACCTGGCACCTGATACATCGGAGTTTCAAGAAGTCTTAAAACATTTTCACCGATTCCAACAGCTGCCTCATATCCTCTCTCATCTCCTGTAAAATGATAATAATCAAGAAGACCTTCAACCCATTCATGTGAGCATACCATAACACCATTCTTACAATGCCCTGCTGTATGTTCCCATTGTCCCCCGATTCTTAAAGGATTGCTGCTATAGTGGCATATATCAACATCCATCCAGTGTTTTGCTGCTACTATCAAATAATCAAGGAATCTTCTTACTCCTGTTCTAGCATACATAAGTGCACAGGCATGCGGATAGTCATATTCATTGTTGCTCCAGACTGGTTTTCCGCCACCTCTTCCCTGGACTGTGTATCCCATATCTACTGTATCACCCCAGTTAAGCATACCATAGCATCTTGAATGTCCATCTGCTTTTGCCATAAGTGCTATTTCCACATCTTCATCATATTTATCAGGAAATACATCAAGCATTGCACCAGACTCTTTAAATATCTGAGGTGCTATATATGGTCTGTCTGGCATCTGATATATAAGACTTCTATTATCTATCTCCCATATATGAGTTTCTGGACTATGCCAGTGTATAAGGAAGTTCTGTTCTTTTGCCATACCTGACTGCATAGTTATCTCACCTACGCCCTCTGGCACAAGCATGACCGCTACACCCTCTGCACATGACTTGATTGCCTTAGGATAATTCTGCTGTGCCTGATGCACTGTTACGCAGAATCCATCATCAGCATCTGTATAGTCAGCCATAAATGTTCCATATAACACTTCTGCATAATGTTCATTAGCCTCTTTTATAAGATAGCTGTCATCTATTGTCTCATTTACTTCTTCACCATTCTTACCTATGATAAAGCTTGTCTTATAGTTTGAAGTGGCAACTATAGTCCTGATATCTGAAACAGGAGCCCTGTGTTCTATCATATCAAGCTCTCCTATTCCTCTTGTCATAAATATAGGTCCATTGTTCTTAGAATTGTCTGTAAGAATATCTCCACATCCAGTTGAATCGTTGCCAGCTGCCATATCTATATGTACAAGCTTATCTGTTATCCTGCTGTCCTTTGATTTCTTAATATAAAATACAAGTGATTTTATATTAAGTTCTTCGTCTGATGTATTGATTATTCTATATGATATGTTTACCCATGGTTTTCCTGCATAGGCTGTGATTCGTATCTCAGACTCTATTTTCTTATATTTTATATCTTCTTTATCTATAGAAGCTGTATTTCCATCTTTATCAGCCTCAACAACATTATAAGCCTTAGCTGAAAGTGTTACCTCTACAGGACCTGGCTTTACTACACGCCACTCTCCTATAGACATCTTATAATCATTTCCTTCTCGGTCCTTTAGAACCGGTCCTTCAAAGTTCTCTTCGGTATATATCTTTCTTCCATCAACTAACCTTGTAAATATACTTTCAGAGTTATCAGATACATCAAACTCTAATTCACCACTGTTTACTGTATAACCTGCTTCTGTCTTCTTTACACACACTGCAGCTTTGTGTACATTTACATCCTTTTCTATAGGATTATCATAAGACAGCTTAGAAGCTTCTACAGCTTTATCATACTCTTCACTACTTACAGAAAGAATCACTTTTGTGCGCTTGTTAGCTGGGAGATCTGCCATAAAGCTTATAAACAGAAACTTAACACTTCCATCATCATAGCTTGATGTCACTTCAGGCTGTATAATGCATTCCTTTCCATTCTGTAATACTGCTATCTCTGATATGCTTTTAAGTTCACCTTTCTTAAATGGAACTGCTACACTGACGCATTCCTGAATCCTTGGATACCTATATAACTTATCCAGATAAATATCTAACATGCTTTATTCCTCCTTGTTATTCCACTGTGCAAACCATTTTTAACACAACAAAACTGTATTAATATGGGTTTTTACCGGTTTTTTTTCATATTTAACTTATATCTTATTATACTCACATTAATATCTGCTAACTACTGTTAAGATTGTCCTTTTTATGATATTATACATATTAATTGACCTTTACCTGCTTTAAGTTAGCAATCAGTACTAAGCATGAAGGTAAATTTATTCACAGAAAGGACTGTACACTTTGAATTATGCTGAAATAAAATATAATGATATTGCCAATGGTCCCGGCGTAAGAACAAGTATATTTGTAAGCGGCTGCACTCATCACTGTAAGGGTTGCTTTAACGAGGTTGCATGGGATTTTAATTATGGCATGCCATTTACTGATGAAACTATTGATGAAATAATAGAATCAATGAAGCCTTCTTATATAGCAGGATTAACTCTTCTTGGTGGTGAGCCTTTCGAACCAGCTAACCAGAAAGGACTTCTTCCTTTATTAGAAAGGGTAAAACAGGTATATCCTGATAAGAATATATGGTGTTTTACAGGCTATCTGTTTGATAAAGATATTATGGAGCGTATGTATAACACATACCCAGAGACTGCAAGAATGCTGTCTTTCATCGACATATGTGTTGATGGGAAGTTTGTTGAACAACTAAAGGATATGATGTTAAAATTCAAAGGATCATCTAACCAGAGAACTATTGATGTACAGACCTCGCTTAAGGAGGGGCATGTAGTCATAGCTGATGGTTACTAAAGCTATTTATGCTAATCACAATATATAGAAATGAGGATTTATTTTTATGAAACAAAATGTAAATATTAAAAAACTTACACCTGATGCTATTATACCAACTTACGGAACTGAATACTCAGCTGGTGCAGACCTTTATTCAGGTATGACAGAAGCAGTCACTATAAAACCTGGCACAACTGAATTCATCAAAACAGGTATTGCCATGGAGATACCCGCTGGTCTTGTTGGTCTTATTTATGCAAGAAGCGGTATGGCATGCAAAAAGGGTGTTGCTCCTGCCAACAAAGTAGGTGTTATTGATTCCGACTACAGAGGAGAGATAATAGTTGCCCTATACAACCACTCTGATGCTGCTGTTACTATAGAACCAGGTGACAGAGTTGCACAGATTGTACTTGCTCCTTATATAACAGCTGCTTTTAATGAAGTGCAGGAATTAAGTGATACAGTTCGTGGAGATGGCGGATTCGGTTCTACAGGAACTAAGTAGGAATATTGTTGTTTAACACACATTCTTAA
>ULPI01006487.1_pt1 | contig 12458 bp, 7 predicted proteins | sample 1953381 | NCBI WGS metagenome assembly ULPI01 (sample SAMEA4835626, study PRJEB28245) | human gut metagenome | biome: gut microbiome; material: fecal sample | place: Denmark | collected 2008
TCCGGAGATATCTGGATGAATCCGCAAATACGGTTACCGTCATCAGTTCTTGAAGACTTGATTAGTAAATCATACGATCCTTCTTCCTCAAGAGAGTAAGTAAGAGAGGTTACATTCGACTTTGTGGTAATGACCCTTTGGCTTGCAGAATTTATAATTTGCCAGCTATAAGACTTTTTGTGTGTGGGGTCTTTGAATTTGATAGTGAATTCTTCCTTGGCTTTTATTACGGATTTATCTATCTCCACATCGTCTACTTGAGTAACAGTGCGAGTTTCATAATCTGTCCATGCAATCTCTGAACGGGTAATTCCGTCGGGAGCTACTGCACATACTCCAAATTTACTATCCATCTCTTGCATATCCGCAGGAGCGCCTACCACATATGCTCCCCATGAGGTAGTGGTAGCACATAGTACTGGTTGACCGTCTTTAGCTTGAGTATAAATTTCAAAATACCATGTATCTACGTCTTCATTATAAATCGGTTCCCATGGTTTGGCAGGATCCTGATCTTTGCTCTTATAGATCAATTTGAAGTCTATTTCATTATATCTTCCTTCCAAAACTTTATGAGAAGTAATGGTCGGTTTTATCGGGTTGTAAGATTTATGATCGTTGATGGACAATTCGCCTAACAATAATTCGTAGTTACCGTTTGTGTTTTCTACACTAAAACCAAGAGATACGACTTTTCCGGTCATTCCAGCATCGGATGCTTTAAAGGTGGTTACCCCCCATGTGTTTGCAGTTGGAATGGCAGCCATTGGATAAGACTTGAATGTCGTACCGTCTGCCGACCAGATCAAATTGAGATGAGGTTCTGTTCCGTCCTTTATTTTATAACGCACGGTAATTTCTGTCCCATCGGTTACAGTGAAATCTGTTTTGAACATGCGGATATTGGATTTCTTGGTTGCACCGGATAATTTTAGTGCAGAACCTGCATACCATGCGTCTTCGAAAGTGAATTCGCAATGAATAGGATCTTCTGGTACGCTTCCGTTGTCATCTAAAACCCACCAACGCCATGTCGGCAAGAAGTCTTGTACACCTAAATTATACCATTCATTGGCAAATACTGTTTGTCCTTCCTGATTGAAAAATTGACCGTTTCCTAGTCCGAAGCGGGTAACGAAAGGCAATTGGTTCAATACACTACGTGCCGGAATAAAGCTGGATATACCATGAAATTTTTTCATTGCATTCCAGCTGGAACTTGAGATTTGATTGGTAATAGCGGGGCAATTGGCAGGATTTTGTGTTCCTCCGGTAAAGAATTGTTCGAGTTTTTTTTGATAAGTAGTTTGCAACGTTAGGGCATCTGAACCTAATTCATTGGAGTTTTCGTATACCATGTTTTTTACATGCGATCCCCACATGGCAAGAGATATGTCGTTCTGTTTCAGTTTCACCCATCCGCCATTCGGATCACCAGGGTAACCGTCTGTGATCCAACGCCCTTGTGTGTCGAATCCGGCATATACGTCAAAACTGCTTCTGCCCAAGCTTTTTGCAACAGCAGCAGAGTTAGGCAATTTATTTCCGGTCCAGTTATAATTGAGCATGAACATGTCTGTTACAGGGTAATCTTTTCCTTGGCGTTGGAACCATTCATTATTGTTCATTGATAATTGGTCGGTCCAAGACACTCCACCAGAATTAGTCATAGATTCATACCAATGAACTTTAAAGTGCCATTCTTCTTCGGTTGCTACTTTATGACATTCTTCAAAGAAAGATTTCAAAGGTTCGACCATAGAGGAAGATAAAGAGCCTTCCGGATTGACTCCTAAACCGTCGATACCGTAGTATTTCATGAAACGGATCAGTTTTACAGCGTTTTTAAATGTTCCGTCACCATTCTTTTCTATGAGTTTGCTTAGAATTTTACCGGTAGATGAGTTTGCAGAGACACTGCTGTCAAAGAATAGAATACAACCGTTTTCTACTCCGTTTCGGTGCGCGGCATCACTGAAAGCGGCAGGTACACGAATCCAACCGTCGGACCAGTTGCCATGTATATCCAGATATTGCCACATACTAAAGTTGTCGGCATTGAATATATAACGTGGAATTGCACTCCACGATTTGTCACTGATACCGATGGGACACCACCAACACATTTTTCTGTCTTGGGTCATTTCGGAGTTTACCTGGGTATTGGTGTCGACAAAACGCGTTCTTTGTTTGACGCGTGAAATGAAAAAGTTATCGTCCTCAGTTAAAGGAACCCCTGGCTCCCAAGTTTCAAAATACATATCAAAAGATTGTTCCAGCGTCTCACCGTGATCGGAAGATACGTACGTTGGTACTTTTTGTATGTACTGTGGATGAGAAGGGACTTGCGCATTGACTGTTAATGCACAGGTCACTAACATTGCTGCTGAAAAGAGTTTAGCATTTCTCATGGTTTTAAATTTAAATATATTAATAAAAACTATTTAGATATTGGTAAGAGGGCGTTTTTTATGCCCTCATCTTGTTTTAGTTGAAAAGTATACCGGTATCCCACCATAAACGAGTGCCTTGATAATCTCCACCTCCTAAGGCTGGAATAGCAGAGTTAAGTACATCTTCTTTGTCCGAGTCGTCATTGATCAGATAAGGCATACGGCGAATGATATCTCCTTCCGGAATAGTACCGTCACCATCATCCCATACTACAGGGAAAATTTTAGGAAATCCCGTACGTCTCAAGTCGGTCCATGCTTCCAAGCTCATAGGGAAATTGGCTATATATTTTTGAGTAATGATTTTTTCTAATTTTACTTCTTTGGAATCATCATCACTCCATGCTACACCAATTGTAACCAGTCCCTTCGCATTATTGTAGTTGTCGTGATAGTCTACATAATCTATGTTTTCCGGAATTTCAACCAATGAGTATTGCTCATAGGCTTCATCTGTAAGATTTTCATCTTTGAAACTTCTGTAAATACCGCCATCATACCAATAAAAAGGATCTGCAGAAGTAATTTCCCAACGTAAGGCGGCTTCTGCTTGCAAGAAGAGTACTTCGGACACTTTCATCAAGTATACAGGCGCAAATGAATACTTGGTGTTGATGGGAGAGAAGTTTTTATAAAAATTAGAAGTGTTGTCACGTGGTAGGGTAAGAGTACCGGCACGCATGCCAACGATTTTTTCATCTTTGGCTAATACCAGTTTGCCATTCATATCACAGATCTCTCCGGAATTTTTAGAAAACCATGTTTCAAGTAATGGGCTTTGCAGTCTTTTTAACAAGTTTTCGAATGATGCATTTAAGCGAGTGTCTTGCCATGAGCGAGAAATAAATTCCAATGGATTGTAACCACCATATAAGGATACGTTATAAGCCACATTGGGATCTCCTTCTTCTAATACACCGTCATTCAAGGCGGCCATTGCTTCTGCTTTGGCCTTTTCCGGATTTGCCGTGCTTATATGCATAGCCAAGCGGAGACGCAAAGAGTTGGCAAACTTACGCCATAGATCAACCTTTCCTCCACACAGACGATCTTTGCTACTCAATATATCCTCTATAAGAATTTGGTGTTCTGCAGGAGTTGCTGTATAATTTTTTAGAATGTCGGCAGCTTTTTTCAAATCAGTGAATATAGAGTCGTATATGTCTTCCACTTTATAATAGGTCAGTGGAGGATTTTGTTTCTGACATTTATAATCCCACCAAGGAAATGGGCCGTGAATATCGACCAACTCTTGTGCAGAGTAGCAATATAAGATGCTCGACATTGCTCCGATTTCTTCTAAATCTAAGTCTTTGGCACCCTTCATCACCGGTAGCGTTTGTTCGGCAACCCAAAAAAAGTTAGCACGGGGACCACTGGCAAAATCTTTATTAAAGAAATAAGTGGAAGTTAATTTTCCGCTGAAATCATTCGGTGCACACAAATAACCGGCGTAGTTGTCAATATGCAAATTGAATTGATACTGATATTTATGTTCACGTGTGTCATGAACTAATGCCTGTGCTTCCAAAAACATTCCTGATGCTTGGTCTACCGTTTGTGCGACAGATCCGCCTCCTTCTATTATTTCTATATTTTCATTCAGCGAATCCAATAAAGAGTCTCCGCATCCTGTGAAGAAAAGCGCAGAGCTTGCCATCAATAGATGGATACCTGATGTTATTCTTTTATGTATTTTCATTGTAATAATATATTAAGAGTTTAGAATGTAGCTTTTAAAGAAATACCAAATGAACGGGTGGTAGGCATGCTAAAAATATCGACATTACCTAATGCGTTCTGAGTACTCAAAGAGGTTTCCGGATCAATCGGTGCATCTTTATAGAGGAAGAACAAGTTTCTTGCATTGGCTGAAACAGTCAAATTCTTGGAAGCTCCGAACAGATTGCGGAAAGTATATCCTATGGATATTTCCCGTAACCGGAAATTAGTTCCGTCGTATACGTAATTTTTTCCTAACGGTGCCGAACCTCCGGTTGCTTTATAGTAAGCTTCTACCGGGACTATTTTTCCTTCCAAGTACATACCGGGTTTCTCTTCACCTCTTCGGCTTACCCACACAAGATTTTGAGCTTCTGCGTTCAGGCGTGCATCGGCGGAGTTTTGAGAAACACCATTGTAATCAAGAAATGCTTCTGTAAAAGATACCACTTTGCCACCTATTTTTCCATCGATTAAGAAGTAGAATTGCAGATTCTTGTATGAGAATGTATTATGCCATCCCAATGTGTATTTAGCATTCATATTACCTAGGTATTCATTGGCATTCGACTGATCGAGTAACGGAGAACCGGTACTTTGGTTTATTCTGATGTTCCCTTTTTCGTCTCTTAAATAGTCTGTTGCATACAAATCACCATAAGAGCCTCCCGGCAAGAATTTAACTTTCAAACCGGAATTGTTTCCTAAATCTATTTCTCTCAGCAGATCTTTACCATCCTCTTTCTTTGCGGTAGTAATGATTTTGTTATTATTGAAAGAAAAGTTAACACCGGTTTTCCACATGAAGTTATCATTAGGGGCTAATGTGTAGGAAGCTGTCACTTCGACACCTTGATTCAATACCTTACCGGCATTAACAAAAACGGTTTTACCTGTTGAGCCCGTATAACTCATGAATTGGTTTCTCATCAAAGCATGATAATAGGTGAAATCCATGTTGAATGCGCGGTTAAACATGCTTAAATCGAATCCTACTTCTACAGAACCAGTCGTTTCAGGTTTGGCATTTTCAAAATTAGTGGTTCCGGTACTTCTATAACCACCGGTTACCGGGTTTCTGCTTGCTCCTGCAAGGAAAAGGCTGTTAGGGATAGAGTTTCCTACTTCTGAGTAGGATATACGCACCTTTAAATCATTGATAACCTCCGGCATTTCCCATACATTGGTTAATATGGTGTTAGCACCGACCGAGTAATATGGATAATGTTTAGCTAAGGTTGAGAATTGGGTAAATGCTCTGTACCAGTCGTCACGGTAACTTCCTTCTAAATTGATTTTGTCTTGATAGCCGAGTTGTGCTGTTGCAAAAATGGCGCATTCCCAGTCTTTAACGGCTAACCCACCGCCTGTAATATCACTACCATATCCGCCACTGATATAAATATCACTTAAAACAAATTGATTGAACGAATCATCTTCTATATAGGGTGCACCAGCAGAAGCTGATGGAGTTAATTTCCAATAATTGGATTCAGACCTGCGCATACTTCCACCCGCATTTACGGATAAATTGAAGTCTTTGATTTGTTTAACGTAACTAAACATGAAATCACCGTAAAAGTCGCGTGAATAACTGTGTTGCCAGATTAAACGTCCCCGTTCGTTCATGTCTGATGGGCGCATAGTAGTGGCATATTGGCGTTCTTCGAGCTTTTCTTCTTCGTAGTCGTATTTTATACGTGCCTGAAGATTTAATCCCTCAATAATATTTAAATTAAAACCGACATTTCCAAATACATGATTAGTAATGGTTTCACTTGAATTCTGCTTGATTAGCCACCACGGGTTGTTCTGTCCATTGGCATCTTGGAGATACCACTGTTGTTTCAATCCGTTTAATTCCGTACCGTTGTTTAATGCAAGATATGTATATTCCTGTTTCTCTCCATTAGCGTTTGTTAGAAACTCTTTATATCTGACCATATATGGGTTCGTTGTCCATTTTCCATCTGAGATAGAATAGTTGCTTTTATAATAATCTAAATCGGCATTGCGTGCGGACATGTATAGATTGGCTAAGGCTGAATAACGACCGCCACCTGGGCGGTTTTGGGCTTTTTGGTTGATATAATTCGCCGAAACATTAATTTTTAATCTGTCTTTGAAGAAAGAAAAGTTTTCACGTAAGGCGATATTATGACGGTAGAATTTATTGTTCGGTACGATACCGGCGGCTGTTGTATTACCATAAGAAAAATAGGTCTGTACCTTTTCGGTACCTCCGCTCAATGCTACGGAATTATTGAAGTTTGTCCCGATATTGTAGAAATCTTTTATATTATACGGGTTATTTGTTAACCGTTGCCCTAGGGCCGCGTATTCCGGATTGAGTTGATTGGCAGTCATTGCACTTAATTTACCCCCCCAGCTATCTTGGCTGATTCTATATCCATCTTCATCCGAACCTATGACGGCTGCACCGTAGACATTCTGGAGTTTGGGTAGGGTTAGTGGAGTCTCAAAAGTGGTACTGCTGGATACATCCACTCGCATACTTCCTTGCTGACCTTTTTTGGTAGTGATCATTAATACACCATTAGAAGCCGCACTTCCGTATAGAGCCGCAGAGTTTGCACCTTTCAATACTGTGATACTTGCAATGTCGTCCGGATTTAATTGTGATAAGGCATCAGAACCTTCAGAAGAACCGTTTTCCATTAAGTTTGCACCGCCATTTAGTTCTGTTTGTCCGGATACGGAATTGGTTATAGGCACGCCGTCTACTACTATGAGCGGACTGTTATTTCCTAATATGGAAGCATTACCACGCAATAGAATTTTGGATGCGCTTCCTGCTCCTCCAGAGTTCGGAGTAATGACCAAACCTGCACTTTTTCCTTGCAATGAATTTATCAAATTTGCTTCTTTGGCGCGAGTCAATTCATTGCCGCCTACTGTTTGAGTGGCATACGTTAGTGATTCGGCCTTACGTTCGATACCCATTGCTGTTATCACGACTTCTCCCAAAACTTTGGAATCTTCTTCCATTTTTACATTGATAACTGTTTTACTTCCAATAGGAATCACTATGTTTCGGTATCCGATGTATGAAAATTGAATTTCTCCTTTCCCTTCGGGTATTTTTAATGAATAGTTTCCGTCTATATCTGAAATAGTACCTATATTGGTACCTTTCAAGATGACATTGACTCCTATTAATGGCTCTCCTAAGGTATCGGTAATGTTACCTGTAACAATAATATCTTTTATTTCCTGTGTAAGGTCGTTATTGTTGGGTTGAGACTTATGCTGTGAAAGAATAATATAGGAACCTTCGGTAGAGTAGCTTACATTTGTTCCTTTCAGCAATTGGTTTAGAACGCTGGCTACAGTAGCGTCTTTGACTTTTATGGATACTTTTTTACTGGTATCAATACTGGAATTGACAATGAATAGGTAGTCGGTTTGACTCTCGATTTCATTGATAATTACTTCTATCGGACTGTTGGTTTGAGACAAAGTTATACGTGCATTTTGAGAGCGCACATCCTTTGCATTCAAACTGAAGACAGAAATAAAGGCTAACAAGAGTGTAATTCTCATAATCTTAAAAAGATGATTAGTTTGTAATTTTTGAGGGCATACTCCACCCGCCAAAGAATTTTTATTCATATCTTTGCTATGTTTAATATAGTTATTAGATCAATTGTATTATTCAGAGTGTCGATGCGGATCAAGGTATTGGCACTCTATTTTAAGTTCTGTTTTCCAATCTATTTCATAGGCAATTTCCTTATTTTATATAAATTATTTGGTTATCTTCATTTCTTTCGAATGTGAACTTGACATCTTTCTGTAATACTCTTAAAGCATAAGAAATACCGTCTGATTGACGGAATTTACCAGTATAGCGGGAGTTTAATACTTTTGGGTTCTCAATCTTTATGGTTACTCCATAGCACGTTTCGAATTTGGCCATTATATTCACGAAAGTTTCATCTTTAAAGCAGATAAGGCCCTCTTTCCATCTATAAACGTTATAATCTTCTATTGGAGTAACTTTTAACTCACCACGCTCTAAAACAACCATTTCATCTGGTCTTATTAAGCGTTCTTTGGCTCCGGATGTTACTTTTACGGAACCTTCCATTAGAGAGGTCACAAAAGAATTATTGTCAGCATAGGCTTCTAAATTGAATTTTGTGCCTAAGACTTCCACATTTCCTTTTGCTGTTTCTACTATAAAAGGTTTTTGTGCGTTATGGGCTACTTCAAAATAAGCTTCTCCATTCAATTGGACGGTACGGTTCTTTCCTGAGAATGAGGCCGGATATTGGATCGTTGAACGCGAATTAAGCCAGATTACTGTTCCGTCTGAAAGCTCAAGATTAATTCTTTGTCCGGCGGGAACCGTAATTTTTTGCATGGCTAATAATTCTTCTTTTGGAGTATATCTGTCGTATGCATATGCTCCTATCAGAGTAATTGCAATTACAGCAGCAACTTTCATTACTTCTTTTATCCAATAGTTGCCGATAAAGATATTCTTCTTTTGATAAGAGCGGATCTTATCCTCATCAGCTAATAAGATCATCGCATCAAATAATCGCCGCTCTTCCAGAAAGAGTTTCCGGTTTTCCGGCGATGCTTCCATCCAGTTTCTTATTTGGATTTCTTCCTGCATGGAAGTTTTTCCTTGAAAAAAGTTATATAATAGTTCTTTATTCATAATCAATAATTAAAAATGCATACGCTTTTTTATCTTCTTATTTGTTAAGCAGATAAAAAAGATATATCCCTAGTGGAAAATTGATTTTTTTAATAAAAAAATAAGTAGAGAAATACAGGGAGATAGTCTTTTAAGCTTATTCTCAGTTCTTTAAGCGCTTTACTAATATGAAATTCAACACCTTTAGTCGTAATGTCCAGTTTTGCTGCAATTTCTTTATGAGACATATTTTTCATACGACTCATTATGAAAATCTCTCGGGTACGTGCTGGCAGTTTGGCTAAGGTACGGTTAACGATCTCCATCGCTTCTGCATTGAAAAGTTCGTTGGGGTTACATGCTTCAAGAGTTGCAATACGGGTACTGAGTTCCCATTCGGCATGAGACTGAATGTTTTCTTCAATATCTTTATGTATTTGTTGCTGTTGGAGGTGGTTTAGGCATTTATGCTTTATAACAGTGAGTACATAGGCAGGTATATTGGTGTTCTCATTTAACCTCTGTCGATTTTCCCAATAATAGACCAATGAATCTATGACAATATCTTCTGCAACTGCTGTATTCCGTACATAGGTCTGCGCGAAACGGGTGAATCGCCCTTTGTAGTCGGTAAACAGTTGATTAAAAGTTATTGGTTCAGGAGTATTGCTCATTATTCTGCTTTTATTTAAAACAAAGGTAGCAAAATTGCCAATGTAAGATAAATAATCTTAAGTTTTTTTGAGAATCGTCTTTATATATACCAATTTAATAACAGTTTTTATTTTAATAATTGCTGCTACTTCGTAGATATTTTTTGATTATTATTGAGGAAATGATCCTCTTTGATAGATTTAAAGATAATATGGAAGAGTTTGTTCTTTATATAAATAAAGATAAAGAATATTTGTTGGATATGGATTTAAACAAAATGGTATTATGGAAAAGTTATTATTGTGAGACAAAATACAACAGAGTACCTCAATTGAAGCATGCTGTTGTATTTTGATTTAGATTAGTATTTTAATATATCAATACACAGATCTTTTAGCCGTAATTTCAACATTATGAGATTATAATATAGTTATTTACACACTCATTGAATCTTTTTTATTCAATAATCAATAATGTTTGCGCCAACTGACGGTATAGCTTCTTTTTGGACATATATCTCTAAACGTGGGTTTGTGAAATTTTCAGGTACTTCCACAGTGGTAGTATTTAAATACCCTCTACCGAGTATCCATGCCTCTACTGTAATAATATCACCTGAAGTGACAGCTTTTTTCATTTGATATTCATAATAATTTTGACCTTGCCATATTGATTGTTCTTGATTATTTACATATATAAAACCATCAATTGCTTGAGAGTATATAACAATAGGCATGTTTTTATAAACAGTATTCCCGGAAAGGGTGTTGAAACTTTCTGGTTTTTCAACTTGCGCCCCTATCTTACATGTGCATAGAACAAATAATAAGGTTAACATAAATTTTGTGCTTTTCATAATTTATAAATTTAGAGATTAATAATGCTGTAAAATTAGTACTATTATTTAATTAATCAAATATTCTTCCATTTTTATTTGATTTTCGATATCGTTTTCGTAATTTTATTATAGAAACAGATTGACTTTTATTTGTATATTTGTTTATATTTGGCGCAGATTGAAAATCGGATATCGAAATATAAAATAGTCAAGCGTATTAATAAACTATAGTGAAAGTGTATGCTTATATATAGAAAGAGTATACACTATTGTATAGTAAAAGTGTATACTTTTGCTGTGTAATAGTATATACTTTTATATGCCTTGATTTTCAGTGAAATAGGAAAAAATAAATATCCCGTTTTATGATATCAGTATTTTAAGAATTCTATCCGGTCGATTGTCTTTATTTTGAGTTCTTTTAGTGTTTCATATGCTTGGTCATAATATCCGGAATATTCTAATGCTTTAGTGTCGTGGGCGTCTACTCCAATAATGGCAGTACATCCCTCGTTGGCTGCAATATGCCAGAATTCGGGATGGGGGTAGGTCAACTCGCCAAAAGCCTGATTATAATCCATCATACCTATATTATATTCTAACGGGATGTTTAATCGTGCTGCCGTGCGGCAGATATGGCGGCTCACCAGTTTACAATGCCGGTCGAATTCCGGGTAAGAGCGCATAAAGAGATCCGGATGGGCAAAATAGGCAAATAATCCACTTTCCATTCCTTCAATGGAACTTTCTTCATAAAGGTCGAGCATGTCTTGTGTGGTAGTGCCATGTCCGAAATAGGGAAACTTCTCATCTGTGTGGAAATGATGATTGCCGAAAATGATATAGTCCAGTTTGTACTCACGAACCAACTCCTTCAACCAATGAATATATTCGGGGAAATATTCACACTCCAATCCTAATTTTATGCTGATACGGTCTTTGTACTTTTCTTGTAATGTGCGGATACTTTGTACGTATTCGGGAAATTCTTCGGGAGTCATGCGAATACCGGATAGATAGCCGGTTCGGTATTTCCATGGAGTATGATCGGAAAAACCGAGTTCTTGATAGCCGCCTTTGATGGCGCTTAAAACGTAATCTTCGTCACTCCCTGTCGCATGGTGGCAGCGGGTGGTGTGGGTGTGATAATTAGTTTTCATTTTGTTATAATTGTATTCATGCAGATGTCGAACGGTTCGGCAGGCACCTCTTCGATCAACTGAAACGGGAAACATATTCCGATCTTGACTGCCGGAATGTAAGGGAGGAGTTTATCATAATAACCCTTGCCTCTTCCTAAGCGATGGCCATCCTTGTCAAAAGCCATTCCCGGAATAACGGCCAGATCGATGGCTTTATAATCGGTAAATACCTTTCCGGTAGGTTCGGCAATCCCATAGGCGCCGATAGCTAAATCCTGAGGACCGGTATAGAGACGCAGTTCCAGTTCTTCTCCGACGACGACAGGTAAAATAATGGTCTTTTTTTTACTCCATTTCTCAATGAAGGAGTGGGTTTGCACCTCGTCCTTCAATGAGTGATAAAGCAATAGTGTAGCTGCCTCCTCGAAAGCCGGATGCTTTTCGAGGTTGGCAAGTATATCAGCAGAAAGATCTTTCAGCGTAGAGTCGCAATACCGGGTTTTCTCCTGTGCTATCCACTTTCGCAGTTTTCTTTTCCTTTCTTTCATTTTTATTTTGGGTTTCCGGTTCTTCGGTAATAACCGGTGCTTTGGGGAAAGCTTCTCCTTTTTCAAGTAATTCCAGCCCTTTCTTTACGGTAGGGTCTGTCTGGTTGGAGTATTTGATGTAAGCCTCTTTCCCTAACATGTTATAGACGATATTTCCGAGAATGTTTTTCTCCAGCAATTTGTATGATTTCTGGATCAGGATATTTCTTCTTTTTACCCCTTTGGTTTCTGCGTAGCGGATAAATTTCTCGACTAATCCTTGCTGACGAAGATAATTTACCAATGCCTCTTCCGTATCGTATTGACTCATCTTTTCGCGATTATTATCCGTATATTGGAAAGTGAATTGAATGGTCAGCCCTTTGTTTAATACTGTCGACAGGTAGGAGGTTACTCCGGTAGTATCTTGCGGAACAAATACGTCGGGCATAA
>ULPI01009382.1_pt1 | contig 12345 bp, 7 predicted proteins | sample 1953381 | NCBI WGS metagenome assembly ULPI01 (sample SAMEA4835626, study PRJEB28245) | human gut metagenome | biome: gut microbiome; material: fecal sample | place: Denmark | collected 2008
CCCTCTTAGTCTTTAAACTCATAATACAACAGCACCGGATTGGAATCGCTCTCCAAACTCCTTATCAATTCTTTATTGACAACTTTATCAGACAACTGACCGGACTCGAAAAGTCTTTTCAACTCTGCCAATTGCTCCGTATTATAAAAGTAAAACACACCATCGGCATCCGCGCACAAGTACCCGGGAAGCGTAACGCCGTTTTGCTTGTTTCCTGCAAAAAAGATATCGTCTTTCTGTGTCTGGAAAATAGAAGTCTGACCACTTTTCAGATGATGGCGTACTTTAAGAAGCGATCCTCCATAACAATTAAACCAAAGATAGCCCTGATGAACATAGAAATTGCAAAAGCCCCAATAGACCTTCTTCTGTGTCAGGTGCATATACTGCTGCATCATTTTCTTGGTGAGCGCAACGGGGTCGCCAGACGAATGCAAATTGCTGTCCTTGAGCAGGTCGTCGCGTTTGATCACTTTTTCCCCATGAATAGCCAAAACAGGATATACTTCCCCCTCACGAATGGCCATGACGGTATCCATCAGCGCCGTACAGAACCAAAGTTCATCCCCGACACGAGTAAAAGGGGTACCAAAATTCAGAAATTCATTTTGCCAACCTTGATTATATGAATCATAATCCAGCAGGCTGGCAGTCATTTTGCCAGCTTGCAACAGATCTATCTGGTGCAGCAGATAATAAGGAGTATCGCCCTGTGCAGGCCAATGGTTCGACTGGTAAGCATAAAGAAAATCAGACTGATACGCTATATCGGCATAAAACGGTGGGCCGTCTAAGGATATTTCATCCTCAAAAGTACCGGTCAACAAATCATATCTCAATATCTTGTTGCGTGATGAGTCGTACAGATACAGTTTCTTCTTTTCCTCGTCAACAGTAAAGTCTCTGCAACCGGCATATTCACCGGGAGCCGGACCATTGTTCCCGAATTTTCGGATAAAGGAACCGTCTTTCTTGAAAGCATATACTCCTTCCGCCCGACGATCCATTAAATATAACGTATCGTTCACAGGCACCATCTTGCTGATGCTCGACAGCAAAACGTCTTTGGTTTCTAAAGGTATCAGACGAACATCTTTGAACAGTTCGGAATATCTCCATTGTTCAGTGGAAGCGCTATCCATATTGATGATACCTGCCTGTGAATGTACAAGCAAGGACCCTTGAGACTGACAGGCTACTACGGCAAAACCCAATACAAAAGCTAAAAGGAAAAATAGATTCCGTTTCATTTACATTACCTCCTACGAGTTCAGTCATGTTTTTATTCGCTGCTCTCTTTCACAAAGAAAAAGAAAAACGGTTAAAAAAGCAAGAAACTGAACCGAAAAGTCATATTGAAAATTCTTTTTTTCCACAAGTAGCAGCTGCGTTTCACCAAAGGCTACATTGATAATAAGAAGTCCAACAAAAATAAAGATTTATTCTCTTTATTTTATCGTAATAATCAATACAACCCTTTTTTATTATAGCGAATATTCCAATTTGAAGTACCTATAAAACTCAAGGCATACTTCTGCATAATTAAATTTCGTTCCATATCTTGGGAATTGCTTCACAGCGAGATATGTTTTCACTTGTTCTTTTGATAAATGCAATCCACCATTATATAAAGTTGCCCAATAAACCAATTTCTCTTCGTCTGTGTTAAAGCGTATATCTGCTGTTTTTATACGAACCGTTTCAATGAAAAGCAATAAATATGCTATTTGACCATCCAAACATGATAATCTTTGTATTCTATCATTCCTTTTCTCTCTTTCTGTCTTTTGGGAATTAGTGAATAATGACTTCTTTCCGGCTTCCAATATTTCGGCAAAACGGGGTTTCATCTGAAAAGGGCCAATACTGAAATTTCCCCATCCCTTTTGCACATACATTATCTTCAGCATGCCAGTTTCCAGTTCGTCCCTTACTTGAGAGTATTGGGTGACTTCCGGTGCTACAATACTCATAGCCATTATAGCTTCTTCTTTAGTAAGTGCATTACACAACTTATCTCTTACCTGTCGGTCCAAAAAAGAGATTGCTTCTTTCGTTTCTTGAGGATAGACAGAAAAATAGCCTGATAAAACTATAGCACAAGTAAGTAGCATTAAATTTTATAACAATATGATACTAACTGATTTCCTTCCAACGTTATCCAACAGAATGCATTTCCTGTTTTATCATACCAAGCATATATAGCACACTCTTTCCCAAATTTCTGATTATCAATCATTACATACGGATAATTGATATTCGAAATGAAATAATGGCGTTCAGACGGATCTATTATCTTATATACCCGATCATGATAAAATGAATTTTTAAAGAATGACTGATAATCTGTTCTTTCCTCAATTTCTTTCAGAGGTTCAATTTGCTGTTTTTTAAAATTGAAAGCTTCGTCAGGAGCCAAAATCTTCATGCCACCTTTACTGATATATACTTTCAATTCCCTACTCTCGTCCAGATTCCGCTTGTTGCATACATTCAGTTCAGCCAAACAGGAACCATCATTAAAAACATACAGTTCACTTCTCCCGACACTGTCATTCGGCTGTAACGGAAGATTATAATCTACGTTATCTATAGAAATATGTGTAGGAGTCAATTTTGCGGCATGAGTCTTATTCAAACTTTTAAATATATATGGCTGACTAGTCCGACCAGAAGTTGCTTGTAGTGTATCTATCCTCATATCTCTCATATTGTTTCCAGAAGATATGATACCGTCAAAATATATAAAATCATACCCCATCTGCTGATACGAAAAAGTATTCTTGTAAAACCACGTCTTCATAGTCTCCTTAGAAAAGAGATGCCATAAATACCAAGTGTTTCTTGGATCCTGTTCTGATTCACCCCAAATTAGATAATTAATCTCTTCATAAGGCCCATACAGTTTGTTCTCTACCTTCAGATAATGATCCTTCCCTTGGGTATAAGTAATGATACATTTGTCGTAACTGTCAAAGTCGATATAATAACATGTGATATCATCACAAGAAAATTTTTTCTCGCCATTCCAGACAAATGTTTTTTTATGACTTAGCGTATCTTCTATGATACAGGCAAAAGACTGGTCTTGAAACTTAATACTAGCCACATATTCATCGCAGAAAATGACCTCATTCTTTTTCAATTCATAATGTACTTGACGTTCAATAGTACCAGCAAACGCTACTGAAACAAAGAATAACAAACTGATTGTTATTCCAACGGTAAACTCTATAGCCTTCATGTTCTTTATATTTATGAGATTCTTATTCTGTTTTCTAAAAATACTAATGCATGAAAAACTGAAACATTCAGTATATACCTACACTATGCTAACAAAAAATATTTAGCAATCTAAAAACATAACTACAAATTCTAAAGTCAAGACCACATCATATTCACAGAATTCAAAATTATAGAAAAATTAGAAAAAATCAAATAAAATAGAAAGAATTCACAAAAAAATAGATTCCTATCAGTGAAGTTTCACCACAACCACCTAACAGCAAAGGACTTACGGTGAAACATACGAGAAAAGCAATCCGCTCCGTAAAATCGCGGTGAAACTAGCGGTGAACCATCACCTTTCACCATATCTTACTGTCATTCAACGACGAAAGACAACGATGAAGGCGTGAAGGATAAATCGGGAAAAACAGTTCTCAACAGGGAGAAATGTCGGCTAAAGTCCATAGTTAGCGTCCGAAAGTTTCACTTTACGACCGTCAAGTGCCTCTTTACAAACAGAAACAACCATCCGCCCCCAAAGAAACAGGAAGTAATGCGATGACACACGACAAATAATGTCGGACAATCGGACAAGCAATGCCAGAGTGCCCAATAAGCAATGCCAGAGTGCCCAATAAGCAATGTCAGACTGGAACACAAGCATGGCTCGTGAGCCGTACAAGTGTTGCTCGCGAGCCGTGCAAGTGTCGTTCGCGAGCCATGTAAGCACGGCAGAACACATCGGTTTCACACCCCACATACCGCTTACGGGGAAAATAAACCGCCGAAAGTTTCGCTATCTACGCATTTTTTACGTAGCTTTGTGAAATACTAATTGGTTCCTTAACTCTTTACAAGAAAAAACAATGTCGATATGGAGCAGGCTCATGGGATGGAAAAACGCCGGAGACACCAACAAGGTCGCCGACAAGGAGGATGTGCCGCCACCCGATGAAGCCCCACGCTACACCATTGTCGATGTGGAAGTCGGAGTAAAAGACCGGAAAATACACGACATCGGAGCACTGCGGCACGACGGCGCCACCTTTCACAAAGCCTCGAAGAAGGAGTTGTTCGACTTCCTGCGTGGTACTGACTACATCTGCGGACACAACATCATCCACCACGATGCTCGATACCTGTTTGCCGACACCACCGACAGCCGTCCGCTGGTGGACACCCTCTACATGTCGCCCCTGCTGTTTCCCGAACGTCCTTACCACAGGTTAGTGAAGGACGACAAATTAGTAAGCGACCAGATGAACAACCCGGTGAACGACTGCCTGAAAGCCCAGAACCTGCTGCAGGACGAGATAGCGCAATGGAACTTGCTGCCGGAAGGAAAACGCCAGATCTATGCATCGTTACTGAAAGGCCAAAAGGAATTTGAGGGTTTTCTACGAATGGTCGGAGCCCGACCGACGGAAAAGGACAGGGCCGAAGCCATACGAGACCTGTACGAAGGAAAAATCTGCGGACATGCCGACCTGAACACCCTGATCGGAAAGTATCCGTGCGAACTGGCATACGCCCTGGCACTGATCGACACCACCGACCACCGCTCCATCACTCCGCCGTGGGTGCTCTACCAGTATCCGCTGGTGGAACACGTTATCCGCCTGTTGCGGCATACCCGCTGCAACGAGGGCTGCACGTACTGCAACAGCCAGTTGGACATATTCCGCAACCTGAAAAGCTTCTTTGGCTACGACCAGTTCCGCACCTACGAAGGCGAACCGCTGCAGGAACAGGCAGCCGATGCGGCTGTCAAAGGCAAATCGTTGCTGGCCATCTTCCCTACAGGCGGAGGCAAGTCGCTCACCTTTCAGCTGCCTGCCCTGATGGAAGGCCGCACCGTGCATGGGCTGACGGTCGTCATCTCGCCGCTTCAATCGCTGATGAAGGACCAGGTGGACAACCTCGACGAACGGGGCATTACCGACGCCGTAACCATCAACGGCCTGCTGGACCCCATCACAAGGGCACTGTGCATCCAGCGGGTGCTGGAAGGTGAAGTGTCGCTGCTGTACATCGCCCCCGAAATGCTCCGGTCGAAGACCATCGAAAAGATTTTGCTGGCACGCCACGTCGTCAGGTTCGTGATAGACGAAGCCCACTGTTTCTCGTCGTGGGGACAGGATTTCAGGGTGGACTATCTGTACATCGGCAAGTTCATCCGCAACTATCAGGAAAAGAAAGGCTGCAAGACGGCCATCCCCGTGTCCTGCTTCACGGCTACAGCCAAACAGAAGGTAGTGCAGGACATCTGCGACTACTTCAAGCAGACGCTGGACTTGGACTTGCAACTGTTTGCCTCGACGGCATCGAGAAAGAACCTGCGTTACTCCGTGATACATGCCGACACGAACGAGGACAAATACTCCAAACTGAGAAGTCTGGTAGCCGAAAACCCGTGTCCGACCATCGTCTATGTATCGCGCACCAAGCGCACCCGCGAACTGGCAGTCAGGCTGACCCGCGACGGCTATCAGGCCCTGCCCTTCAACGGCAAGATGGATGCCGACGAGAAAGTGGCCAATCAGGACGCCTTCATGAACGACCAGGTACGCATCATTGTAGCGACTTCGGCTTTCGGCATGGGAGTGGATAAGAAAGACGTAGGTCTGGTGGTACATTACGACATCTCGGACTCGCTGGAGAACTACGTGCAGGAGGCTGGACGTGCCGGTCGCGACCCTCACCTCAACGCACGCTGCTATGTGCTGTATAGCGACAACGATTTGGACAAGCACTTCATTCTGCTGAACCAGACCAAACTGAGCATCAGCGAAATACAACAGGTATGGAAAGCGGTGAAAGACCTTACCCGCCAACGCATGAGGGTATGCTGCTCAGCATTGGAAATTGCCCGCAAGGCGGGATGGGACGACTCGGTATCGGACATCGAAACCCGGGTGCGAACGGCCCTGGCTGCTTTGGAACAGAGCGGATACTTGGTTAGAGGAAACAACGTGCCCCATGTTTACGCCACCGGCATCACGGTCAACAACATGGACGAAGCCCGACAGCGCATATCGGCTTCGGTACTGTTCGGCAGCGACGAAATAGAGAAAGCGGTCAGAATCATCAAATCGCTGATTTCGCAGAAACACATAGCCAAGGCACAGGATTCGGAAGCGGAATCGCGCATCGACTATCTGGCCGACATATTGGGGCTGAGCAAAAGCGAAGTGCTATCAGCTGTAGAACGGATGCGTCAGGAAGGCATTCTGGCAGACAGCAAAGACATCTCGGCTTACCTGCTCGACGCCGGCAGTTCGGAACGAAGGTCAGGGCAGTTGCTCGAACGCTTTGCAAAGCTGGAAAGGTACATTCTGGACAACATACCCGACGCCACCTGGCGGATATCGTGCAAACAGCTGAACGACAATGCCATCAATGCAGGAATAGGCACATCCAGAGAGAAAGATATCCGAACCCTGCTTTATTTCCTCACCATCAAAGGTTATACCCGCAAGAAAGAAGACGCGGCACACAACCTGGAAATCAGCCTGCGGGTCGACAGGGAAGCATTACTGAAGCGGTTCGAAAGGAGGTTGGAAATCAGCCGGTTCGCCATCGAATGGCTATACCGTCTGGCTGCCGAAGCCGGAAGAGAAGCTTCGGACGAACAGCAGGCCATCCAGTTCTCGGTGGTGGAACTGCTGAACAGCATCAAAGCCAATCCGCAGCCCCTCTTCAGCGGACTGGACGAACTGCAGTTAGAGGACGTAGAAGAAGCCTTGCTCTACCTGTCGAAAATCGGCGCACTCAAGCTCGAAGGCGGCTTTCTGGTGCTCTACAATGCCATGGACATCAAAAGACTCAAAGACAACAAGTCAAGATACAAGCAGGACGACTACCGGATGCTGAACGAATTCTACAAGCAAAAAATACAGCAGGTACACATTGTAGGCGAATATGCTAACCTGATGGTGAAAGACTACAACGCCGCCTTGCAATACGTGCAGGACTATTTCCAGATGGACTACAAGAAGTTCATCGCTAAATACTTCAAAGGAGACAGAGCCGGCGAGATACAGCGCAACCTGACACCCGGCAAATACCGGCAACTGTTCGGCCAGCTGTCACAGCGGCAGAGAGATATCATCTCCGACCGAGACTCACGCTGCATCGTGGTGGCGGCAGGCCCCGGAAGCGGAAAGACACGGGTATTGGTTCATAAGCTGGCCTCGCTGCTGTTACTCGAAGACGTCAAACACGAACAACTGCTGATGCTGACCTTCTCACGAGCAGCGGCAACGGAATTCAAGCAACGGCTGATGGAACTGATCGGCAACGCCGCCCACTTTGTCGAAATAAAGACCTTCCATTCCTATTGTTTCGACCTGTTGGGACGGATAGGCAATCTGGAAGAAGCCAAAAACGTAGTAGCCAAAGCTGCCGAAATGATAGAACAGGGCGAAGTGGAACCCAACCGAATCGGGAAAACGGTACTGGTGATAGACGAGGCACAGGACATGAGCGACGAAGAATATGCACTAGTACGTGCCCTGATGGCCAACAACGAAGAAATGCGCGTCATTGCAGTGGGCGACGACGACCAGAACATCTACGAATTCCGCGGTTCGGACTCGGAATACATGTACCGCCTGACCAAGGAAAGCGGCAGTCGGTTTATCGAAATGACCGAGAACTACCGAAGCGCACGCCATCCGGTCCGTTTCGCCAACGAATTTGCCAAAGTCATCCGAAAAAGAATCAAAACTACCCCTATCCTCTCCATGCGAGAAGAAGACGGACGGGTGGAGGTGACACACCACTACTCGGCCTATATGTATCAGCCACTCGTCGAAGACCTGATCAGTCACCGTGGAAACGGTACCTCGTGTGTGCTGACCCAGACCAACGAAGAAGCCGTCATCCTGGTAGCTCTCCTGCGGAAACAAGGCATCAGCAGCAAACTGATACAGACGATGGACGGCTTCCGCTTCTGGAACATGGCCGAGATGAGGTACTTCCTGAAGTACATCGACAAACAGGTAAAAACGCCCCTCATTCCCCAAGAGACGTGGGACGAAGCCAAGCGTGCCACCTTTGCGACATACGAAAGAAGCCAAAGCCTGACATACGTGAAGCGGTGCGTGGAACTGTTCGAACAGACCAACCAGGCAAAATACGTCAGCGATTTCAAGGAGTTTGTGTTTGAATCGTCGGTCGAAGACTTTTGCGACGTGTCGGGTGCTGACGTTGTCATATCGACCATCCACAAGGCAAAAGGACGTGAGTTTGACGACGTCTACATGCTGATAGCCGACAACTTCCAGAAAGACGACCGACTGATGCGGCGATATTATGTAGGCATGACCCGCGCCCGGAACCGGCTGTTTATCCACACCGACGGCGATTGCTTCAGCCAACTGCCTGCTGACCAGCACCTCACCGACTCACGCCAGTATAGCATGCCCGAAGAAATTGTACTGCAACTCTCGCACAAAGACGTTTTTCTGGGATACTTCAAAGACCTCAAACGGGAAGTACTGGCACTGAGAAGCGGAGACAGCCTAAAGTACAAAGACTTTACGCTGTACGAAACATCAGGCAACAAGCCGGTAGCCCGATTGTCGACAAACATGCAAACAGTAATATCGGAATGGAACAAGAAAGGCTACAAAGTAAAGTCTGCCTCCGTCCGTTTCGTTGTGGCCTGGAAGCCCAAAGATGCCCCCAAAGAAGAACCGGAAACAGCTGTTCTGTTGCCCGAGCTGGTGTTGTCGCGAGGATGAACGTTGTTTCGTTCTTCCTTATAAATAAGCATTGCGTAAAAATCTTCAGTCCACTACATAAAATGTAGTAAACGAAATAAAATGAAACTATTGAATATCAAAACCTTAAAAAGGATTTTCTATAAAAGCAAAACAGTAAATACCGACGTCAGGTATTATAAATTCATCGTAAAAGGGAATGATAAAGGAGGAGTACTGTACGCTCCCGACAGCTGGCCCTACCCTATCGCAAGAGACGGACAGGAAGTGAAAAACTGGGAATCGCTCGTCGTAGAATTAAGAGATGGGCAATACCGGCCTTTCCACATGTGTATAGGTGGAGCCAACATGGTCAACCAAGCTCTGAAGGATTTATTACAGTCGTACGTCACCTCTGCCAACGACATAGAGTTTCTACCTGTCAAGGCCATCAGTAAGGAATATGGCAATCAGATATATTACATCATGCACTTCAAAAAGATATTCGACGTAATAGATCCCCAAAACACCCTCTATGTAGAAGGAACAGATACGATTCTTAAACTAAGACTCGACTATAATAAGGTGAAATCACTAAATGTCTTCAACTCACAACCCGTCATTAACGACATTATCGTATCGGATGAAGTCCGCAAAAGTATCCAAAAGAACAAACTTGACTTTGGATTAGAATTCATGCCAATATTTTGTGGGAAATAAAGGAAGAACAAACTTAACAGAATAAAAACAGAAACGCGGCTGCCTCAAGTTTCCTTGAAACAGTCGCGTTTCTTATTGTATAATGTACTGCTTAGAGGGGCTATTTTACTTCCTCAAAATCAATACGTTATATTCCTCAGCGACTTGCGTGAACGTGTTGCAAATATCATGCAAACCCGAAAATAAGCATCCATAAGCAACCACAGCTCTTTACTGCAAAAGTACAGATTTATTTGATAAATATCGTGATATAAACACATAATAATCAAATCAATGGGGCTATTTTAACAGAATATCCGGTTTTATCCTTACCTTTGTATATAGAACTTGGGCTTTATCCCCAAACAACAAAAAGAAAACGATGCAAATTCATAACAATACATTGATAGCGGAATGCTCGTCTTACGATTTCAAGGAAATGCTGGAGCGTAAGAAAGTAAAATCATGGCTTAAATCCATATCGGCTTTTATGTACGAAGATAAGTCTGGGAATGGACACGTGATTGTAGAAACGCATTTTCATTCATTTCAATACTACTTTTTTTATTTATGATGGAAAATCGAGTATGTTTTTATTCTCCGAATGATTTAAGCATCGGTTATAATCTTGAACTTGCAGAAAAAGCAATTATAAAGTATAAATCTGAGCCAGCTTCTACGTTAACAGACGTGATAGAGTTATTCCACATCAAGAAACTCATAGATAATGATTGTCGATTGAAATGTTGGTCAGACGTCATGTTTAATCAAATCAAAGAAGATATAAAAGATTATAATGATATTATTGCAAAACACTTTGCCAAGATAAATAGAAACTCTTTGGAGAACTGCTATGATGCATTAGCTTGGGATTACAGACAAGCATTTTGGGATATTATTGACCAATTCAAATTATTTAATGTTATAGATAATAATTTTGTAAAAAATACAGCAAAAGGCAAACAAAATGACTTGATAGAAATACTTCATTGCAGGAATGTCGTGGAAAAATTCAAAATAGAACTAAGGCAGATAATGCTTGAAGACAGTAATACGGCTCAGATTCTCATAAATCATTATATTGCCAAACATGACAATAAAACTGATAGAAAAATTCACCTTCCTTCAAATCTATCAATGGACGACAAGGTTAAAATAATAAACTCATATTTAGATAGCAAGGACCCTAATTTAAATTATGTCCGTCTAATTTGTCAGAATAAGGATGACAAAAATGGACTAGTATTAGATCCCCAAACGAAAGTAAAAGCAGAACGTCTAGCTCAAAAGTTAAACGATGAGTTTATGTCCGACAGTCGTACTGTTAAAATTTCGCATAAATTAGCTGTCGCATTTTCTAATGAAAACAATATAACACCAACAGACTATAGAGTCGAAGGAGGTTATCCTACTTATTTATACAGCATAAAGTATATTCGTTCCTGCAATTCTATAGATCTGGTGGAGAATTGCAAAACCTTATTCTATTGGATAAATCGTCACGGACTATTGGAACTCATCAATAAAAGTAGCGAAATAGATGGACTAGAGATTGCTTTTATGGATAAAAGTAAAAATGCCTATCCAGATTACAGCTATTTCCATCAAAAGAACGACTTGGCATTATATCAAATATGTGGGTACAACAAAGTATTAGCTCAATTAAACATGTCTCTTGAGCAAACGCTAAAAGAATTTTACGAAGTACATCTTTTCAACAAATATGGCTATCCTGCATTGAAATTGAACTACCCTAATATTGAAGATAGTTGGTTAAATAAATGCCGAATATTATTCCCTGAACTAGATTCTGTTGTCAAACAATATAACACCTATGTTCAGTATGATGAGATAGACAAAGATATCATTAGGTTAAGCAAGCCTTTGAAAATGACAGAAGGCAAAAGTCTTTTACTTAACAAGTATTATGAAATTAATGAAGACTCTTCAGAAATTCGTGTAATACTAAACTGCATTTTTGGTTCTAACACTCTACTTGGTTATGTTAAGCCCTTTAAGGAAAAGCATTACCATAATCTTTTTGATTTATTAAATAACGAAGAAGTATATTATGAATTCTATGAAGAGTATCAAAAAACTAACATAGATTTCCTTTTATCGCATGATGTCATAAAAAAAAGTAAAGACGGACAGCTATCTATGCCAGATAATGATTTTAAAATTATACTAAAATCACTATGGGAATATCGAGCTTGTTCTTATTGGCATTATTCTGAAAAAGGAATGAGGTACCTTGATGAGATGTTAAATAAAGGTTGGCTTATAAAAAATGACAATTTATTGACGAAAGAGGAGAAACGATACTTTAGCTACTACATGGATAATGGGGAGTTCACCAATGGATTTGCATATCGAAACCTCTATGCTCATGGTTGCATTATTTCTGAAGAAGATACAGAGAAACATCATATCGCATATTTGGTTTTCTTACGACTTTTAACTATACTAGTTTTGAAAATTGAAGATGATTTATGGTGCGCAACAAAAGCCTTTGTTACAGGGATATTATCAACCACAAAATGAGATATTTTAGAGATATAGAAATCTGTTGGAGTGAGTATTGCACATAAACCCATAGATATTAAGAATATCGTTATAGTTTAGCATATTCCCCACTTTTATCCATACATTTGTATATAGAACTTGGGCTTTATCCTCAAACAACAAAAAGAAAACGATGCAAATTCATAAC
>ULPI01005995.1_pt1 | contig 12335 bp, 14 predicted proteins | sample 1953381 | NCBI WGS metagenome assembly ULPI01 (sample SAMEA4835626, study PRJEB28245) | human gut metagenome | biome: gut microbiome; material: fecal sample | place: Denmark | collected 2008
GAATAATTTTTCCCATGATCGTTATTTTTTTATTTGTTATTATTCAGTTGATTTCTGTCCGCCTCATCGGCAGACGCCTATTAAAGGACAAACGTTGTGCCAAAGGGGGAAACAGATACCAGACCTCCTTTTGTGTCACGTTTTACGGTCATTTTGGCAGAAAGAGAGACTATCAGACTGACGAAAAAGCTGTTACGGGCATTGAGCGGCAGCAACCCTACGGCCGGGAGAGCTGCCGCCATTTCATTCCACTTAGCAAGAGAAAAGACGGAATTAGCATCATTTATCCAAAGGAAATAGAAGAAACTGTGCGTGCTGTCACGAAGAATCACTACTTTTGCAGCCAAATTTTAAAAAGGCATAATAATATAATAACAATGAGTACATCCAAACATCCCAAAGGGCTCTACCTGATTTTTGCTACCAGCACGGCAGAGCGCTTCAGCTACTATGGCATGCGTGCCATCTTCATTCTGTTTCTTACCCAAGCATTGCTTTTCGATACCGAAAGGGCTGCCTCCATCTATGGCAGCTATACGGGGCTGGTTTACCTGACACCGCTTATCGGCGGCTATGTAGCCGACAAGTACTGGGGTATCCGGCGCTCCGTCTTCTGGGGAGCCATGCTGATGGCTATCGGACAGTTCCTGATGTTCTTCAGCGCTTCGATGCTCGATGCGCAAGAGTTATCGCACGGACTGATGTACGGCGGACTTACATTTCTTATATTAGGAAACGGATTCTTCAAGCCTACGGTATCGTCGCTCGTCGGACAGTTGTACGAGCCTGGTGACCGGCGACTTGACTCGGCCTATACCATATTCTATATGGGTGTCAACGTAGGCTCGTTCCTCGCTCCGCTTGTCTGTGGTTACTTCGGCGAAACGGGCAATCCTCAGGACTTCAAATGGGGCTTCCTGATTGCTGCCATCGTCACGGTATTTACCGTGGTGCTGTTCGAGTCGCAGAAGAACCGATACCTCAACGGTCCCGACGGACAGCCATTGGGCATCGTGCCCGATGCACGCAAGGAGACGGAAGGCAAAAAGGCCCAAACACCGACGCCGGAAGAGGCCCGACGCAAACGCCGCAACCTGTGGATATGCTGCGCGATGGCCGTTGTGCTTGCCTTGTTCTTCTACTGGTGCTTCGGCAACGACTGGATCAGCATCGGCATCTTTACAGCTTGTATTGTTTTTCCGGCCAGCATCCTAATGGACGGATCGCTCACCAAGATCGAACGCGACCGCATTCTGGTCATCTACATCATCGCCTTCTTCGTCATCTTCTTCTGGGCAGCCTATGAACAGGCAGGCGCATCGCTCACCCTGTTTGCTTCGGAACAGACCGACCGCATCATTCTGGGCTGGGAGATGCCTGCTTCGTGGATTCAGTCATTCAATCCCTTCTTCGTCGTTATTCTGGCTGCCATCATGCCGGGCGTATGGGGAGCACTGGCACGTCGGGGCATGGAGCCAGCATCGCCCACCAAACAGGCCATCGGTCTATTGCTTCTGTCGTTGGGCTATCTGGTCATCTGCTTCGGAGTGAAAGACGTGCAACCCGGTGTCAAGGTAAGCCTCATCTGGCTGACGGGCCTGTACTTCATCCACACGATGGGCGAGATTGCTCTTTCGCCCATCGGACTGTCGATGGTGAACAAGCTGACTCCCGTCCGCTTTGCTTCGCTGATGATGGGCATCTGGTACTTGTCTACGGCCACGGCCAACAAGTTTGCCGGTACGCTGTCGGGCCTCTATCCCGAAGCTGGAAAGGTGAAAACACTGTTGGGCTATCGCATTGAGACGATGTTCGACTTCTTCCTGGTGTTTGTAGTCATGTCGGCCGCCGCATCGCTTGTCCTCTTCCTGTTGTCGAAGAAATTGCAGAAGATGATGCATGGAGTGGAATAATTTCGCTACCTTTGCACCAATTTAATAATCACAAGTCCCATGGATAGCATACTGATTAAAGACAAGAAGTTCACCGTCTCCATCAAGGAGGAGGACATATTGAAAGAAGTGAGCCGCGTGGCCGACGAAATCAACCGTGACCTGGCCGGTAAGAATCCGCTCTTTCTGAGCGTACTGAACGGTTCGTTCATGTTCACCGCCGACCTGATGAAACGCATCACCATCCCCTGCGAGATATCGTTCGTCAAGTTGGCTTCGTATCAGGGAGTCGCATCGACAGGCGCCGTCAAGGAAGTCATCGGCATCAACGAAGACCTGAGCGACCGCACGGTGGTCATCGTGGAAGACATTGTGGACACAGGCCTCACCATGCAACGCCTGCTTGAGACGTTGGGCACCCGCGGACCCAAAGAGATACATATCGCTACCCTGCTGGTAAAACCCGAAAAGCTGAAGGTGAACCTCAACATCGAGTATGCCGCCATGAGCATCCCCAACGACTTCATTGTGGGATACGGATTGGATTACGACGGATTCGGACGAAACTATAAGGACATTTATACGGTAGTAAACGAATAAACGTATGAGTCCTATCTTCAAAAGAGAAGAAGGTTTCTGCTTCAATTTGCAGAACACATCGGCAAGCGTATTAATGATTAATGCGCAAGGCATCATGCTCTCGGTCTTGGGTAACGACTACTTCATTTCGTACAACCGTGTACCCTGGCTGAAAGATGCACGTATATCAGACGTACTGAATGTCAAGATGTGCGGACAATCTGCCATCGAATGGGAAGCCTTGGGAATTGATCTGGAAATAGAAAGCCTGAAACATCCCGAACGCTATCCGCTCATTATGAAACGGAATCCTCTGGATACAATCAGTTAATATTTACAATTACATTATAAACATTTAATCACTAATCAAAAACAATGCTGAACATTGTAATTTTCGGTGCCCCCGGTTCCGGTAAGGGCACACAAAGCGAGAGAATTGTAGCTAAGTATGGCATTAACCACATCTCCACGGGGGACGTGCTGCGTGCCGAAATAAAGAACGGTACCGAGCTGGGAAAGACAGCCAAGGGATACATCGACCAGGGACAACTCCTCCCCGACAACCTGATTATCGACATCCTGGCTTCCACGCTCGATAGCTTCAAGGATTCGAAAGGCGTCATTTTCGACGGCTTCCCACGTACCATCGCACAAGCCGAAGCATTGAAGAAGATGCTAGCCGAGCGCGGACAACAGGTGAGCATAATGCTCGACCTCGACGTGCCCGAAGACGAACTGATGAAACGCCTCATCCTGCGCGGACAGCAATCGGGCCGTGCCGACGATAACGAAGAGACCATCAAGAAGCGCCTCACCGTTTATCACAGCCAAACCGCTCCGCTGATCGACTGGTACAAGCAGGAAGGACTCTACACCCACATCAACGGACTGGGCGAACTGGAGACTATCACGGCCGATATCTGCAAGGCTATCGATGCTGTGAAATAAAAAGAAACAAAATACGGGGCTGAATGCTTGGCATTCAGCCCCTATTCATAACTTCACCGTCAATACTCCCAATATTCCTTCAACACCCATTCATCCGACTCACTTTTAAGTAGCCGCATCAGGGCAGGTTTATGTTCTATGCCCACGAGCACCACCAACCGTCCGCCTGGGAAAGCAGCAACCGTCCGCCGTATATTAGCGGCCATTATCTCGTTCCGTTTCCACCAACGCGCCGCCCATAGCTTGGCAAACTCCAACCAATGAGAAAGACTTGGTGTATGCTCCACCACGGAAACCAGTTTGGGATAAAGATTCTGTTCGCGCAAAGAAAGATAACCCATCGTCATGCTGGAATTCATATCCCTTGCCGAAGCAAACTTCATACCATTATAATCCATCACTTGAAGCACCAATTCTACGTCCTCTTGCGCCCGCTTGTCTAACTTGCCTTCTCGGTAACACGTCAGCACATTAAGCCACATACTATCCTGCCTTTCAAAATAGCGATGCTCACGATACCACGCATTACGCCCCGACACATCAAACGGACGCAACAACGCTCCCTGCTCCGTCTGATAACGATGCGCACCAATGTTTTCATTCGTGGAAAGCAGATCGGGAAAACGCTCCAAGTCGAAACGGAAGTCACTGTCAAAAAATGCAGTGTCCAATTCTATCAGTACCACATCAGCATCCGCTTGGCAAAGAATCCGATAGACGGTGTCGCTATCAAAATACGAACGGGGACTGTGAACAGTACCCACAATGCAAAGTTCCGTCTTCTTCTGAGCCTGTGCCATGTACAGACAACAACTCAACAACAAACAAAAAAGTATCCTCAGTTTCATCATCTTATTTTCTTTTCAATGTTCAGTTCCGTCCACTCCACCCTGTCAGGCACCAGCGTGCGCCCCGTCACCTTGCCGTTCTGCTCGCGCTGATATTCGGGGATGAAGCGCACCTGTAGTTTCGAGAACTGCTGACCCGATACTTCTTCGGGCGTATCCACCCCTTGCCCTTCGGCACGACCGGTCAGGTAGAACGTGCCTACCCCTTTCAGTTTCACCGAATAGCCTGCCTCCAGCATACTGCCAAGCACCTCGCCCAGCCCCACCAGCACGGCATACGTATCGCCCTTGCTGACGGTCGAAATGCGCGAAAGCCGTTCGGCCACCTGATCCGTATCCATGGTTCCTACCGTAAACGAACGCGGATACCACTTGCCGTTCATCTTCTGTTTCTTGTAAAAAGCCATATCTTTATCATTTAAATGTTATTGTCCACTCCCCCTCCACCGCCGGCTTGGCCATCCCCGCCTGCCGACCGTGCAGGGCTTTCCTTATACCTTTGACAGGAATCATCCGGGATGATTGGTAGAATCATCCGCAATGATTATAGGAATCATCCCGGATGATTCCTCCCTCACTTGCAAAGATAATATACGAAAGGCAGATATGCAAGACGGATGAGTCAGTATCATAGCATTATAGGAAATTATTTGTATCTTTGCAGAGGAAAACAAGAATGCGATATGAACGGAAAGAACTTCATCGAACGACTCTCGCCCGTACTTCTATGGGATATTGATCCCGAAAAAGCGGACATGGACACTTGTCCGCAACAGATTATCGTACGCGTACTGGAATACGGCACGCTGGAGGACTGGCGCCTCATCCGTTCCTATTATGGGCTGGACAAAATCGTTGAATGCTGCAAGCAGGCACGTTCGCTCGACCCCGTAGCATTGTCGTTCATCTGCTGCATATCGCACACAAGGAAGGAGGAATACAGATGTTATCATACCGCACAGTCGAACCCCACACCCTGGAATTGCTGAAGAAGCTGATGGCAGCCAAATGCCTATCGGGTACAAGGTTGGTGGGCGGAACCGGTCTTGCCCTCCAGTACGGACATCGCATGTCGGTAGATATTGATCTGTTCGGGGAAATGGAAGACAACGATGAAGCCATTAAGGACGTTCTGCGCCAAGCGGGGCAACTGACCATCCTGAAGGAATCTAAAGACATCAAAATCTATGTCATAGACCGCATCAAGTTGGATATCATCCATTATGCCTATCCATGGATTGCACCTTGCATCGAAGAAGATGGCATCCGCCTGGCATCTCCCAAGGACATCGCCGCGATGAAAATCAATGCCATCGAAGGGCGTGGAACAAAAAAAGATTTCATTGACATGTATAGCCTGTTACAGCATTATACATTAGAAGAAATCCTGAAATTCTACCAGCAGAAATATCCCGAACATTCCATCTTCCGGGCACTGATGAGTCTATCCTATTTCGAGGATGCCGACGCGCAACTGATGCCCAAGATGTTCATACAAACCACCTGGGAAGAAATGAAGGCCGACATACAGAAACAAGTGGAAGCCTATTCCCGTTAAATAGATAATAATCATTAATATCGAAACATTATGGCAGAATCGAACTTTGTAGACTACGTAAAGATATATTGCCGCTCAGGTAAGGGCGGCCGAGGTTCCACACACATGCGTCGTGCCAAATACGTGCCCAACGGAGGTCCCGACGGTGGCGATGGCGGACGCGGCGGACACGTCATCCTGCGCGGAAACCGCAACTACTGGACATTGCTACACCTGCGCTACGACCGACACATCATGGCCGGACACGGCGAAAGCGGATCGAAGAACCGCAGCTTCGGCAAGGACGGCGAAGACAAGGTCATCGAAGTGCCCTGTGGCACCGTGGTCTACAACGCCGAAACGGGCGAGTACATCTGCGACGTCACCGAGCACGGACAGGAAGTCATCCTGCTGAAGGGCGGACGCGGCGGACTGGGCAACTGGCACTTCAAGACAGCCACCCGCCAGGCACCGCGCTTTGCGCAACCCGGCGAACCGATGCAGGAAATGACCGTCATCATGGAGCTGAAGCTACTGGCCGACGTCGGACTGGTGGGCTTCCCCAACGCTGGCAAGTCGACCCTGCTCTCGGCCGTATCATCGGCCAAACCGAAGATAGCCAACTATCCGTTCACCACGATGGAGCCCAACCTGGGCATCGTGTCCTACCGCGACGGTAAGTCGTTCGTCATGGCCGACATTCCCGGCATCATCGAAGGAGCCAGCGAAGGACGCGGACTGGGTCTGCGCTTCCTGCGCCACATCGAACGCAACTCGCTGCTGCTGTTCATGGTGCCTGCCGACAGCGACGACATCACCAAGGAATACAACATTCTGCTGAACGAGCTAAAGAACTTCAACCCCGAAATGCTGGACAAGCAGCGCGTACTGGCCATCACCAAGTGCGACATGCTGGACCAGGAACTGATGGACGAGATAGAGCCGACCCTGCCCAAAGACGTGCCTCACGTGTTCATCTCCGCCATCTCTGGCCTCGGCATCAACGTGCTGAAGGACATCCTGTGGGAGGAACTGAACAAGGAAAGCAACAAGATTGAGGGCAAGATAGAAAGCATCGCCCACCGTCCCAAAGACATGAGCCACCTGCAGGAAGAACTTGCCGACGAAGGCGAAGACGAAGACCTCAGCATCGAATACGTGGACGAGGACGACGTGGAAGACCTCGAAGACTTCGAATACGAAGAAGAAGACTGGGAGGACGACAAGCAATGAGCCGTCTCAACCCCGATAAACGAATGTTGGAGTATGCACTAAACGGTGCATGCCCCGACATTTTTGCTTTCAGCACCACGCGCCACGGCGGCATCAGCACAGGCACATACGCCTCGCTGAACTGCACGCCCTACACAGGCGACACTGCCGAAAACGTCTGCCACAACCAGGAACTGCTTCTGCAAACCTTGCCGCAACGCCCGCAGGAACTCATCATCCCCTGGCAGACACACGGCACGGCCTCCCTCGTCATCGACACTGACTATCTGCAGGCCGACCCGCAGACACGGCACGACCGCCTGCAAGGCATCGACGCCCTCATCACCCGCGAGCCGGGCATCTGCCTTTGCATCTCCACAGCCGACTGCATACCTATCTTATTATACGACCACAGGCACCGCGTCGTCGCTGCCATCCACGCCGGCTGGCGGGGCACAGTGAACCGCATCGCCTTGCGCACATTGGAGCGGATGCAGACCCTCTACGGCACCGAGGGCAAAGACGTGCATGCCATCATCGGCCCCGGTATCTCGCTCGTCGCCTTCGAGGTGGGTGAAGAGGTGTACGAAGCCTTCCGCGCCGCCGGCTTCCCCATGCCTTACATCGCCGAATGGAGGAACGACACCCACAAGCATCACATCGACCTGTGGGCTGCCAACCAGCTGCAACTGCTGGACTTCGGTCTGCCCGCCACCCAGATAGAGACTGCCGGCATTTGCACCTACACCCGTCACGAAGATTTCTTCTCCGCCCGCCGGCTGGGAATCAAGTCGGGGCGTATGCTGTCGGGCATCATGCTGAAAGCGTAAGAACAGCTTTGCCCAACCGCCCGTGCGGCAAGCCACAATCATAATAAATACTAATAGTAGTCCGGTTTGGAGTTTTTTACGTACTTTTGAATTCCTTTATCGAACAAGGCTGAAGCAGTATGCCTTTGGCAACCGGCGGGCATCAGTTCCTCAAGGTCCTATCGCACTGCTACAGAGCTGCAAACAATAGAATCGGAACATCATTGAACCAGAAAAGATGAAAAGACAAACAAACCGGACGAGAGTACTCTGCACTTGCATAGGCCTTATCGCATGCCTCGTGACAGGAATGCCGCTCGCCGCGCAACATACCGGTAACCATACCCTCCCGACGGATACGTCCGCCTGTAGCCAACCGAGCGTATCCAGAAAGCTCACCCATCAGCTCGGCATCGACTTCCGCCCTGCCTACGTAGTACCAACCAACGACTTTTTCGACGGAGACAACTCCACGGGGCAACCCATACGCAACGTGTGGTCGATGCACCTGAAGTACGCTTTCCGCTTTAACAAGGACTCAAGACTGGGACGGCTTTATCCGCACGCCTATCAAGGCATCGGCGTATCGTACAACCACTTCGACAACCGTCCGCCCATCGGACATCCCGTCGCTGTCTACGCCTTTCAAGGCTCACGCATCGCCCGACTGTCGCCCACCCTCTCGCTGGATTACGAATGGAACTTCGGCGCTTCCTTCGGGTGGGAGAAGTATCACGTACCCGAGGACGGATCACAAGTGCTGGGCTACAACGACGTGGTAGGCTCGAAGATCAATGCCTACATCAATCTAGGCTTCTTCCTGAACTGGCAAATCAATCCCCAATGGAACCTGACAGCAGGAATCGACCTGACCCACTACTCCAACGGAAACACCCATTACCCGAACAGCGGTGTGAACCCCGTAGGCGGTCGAATCGGACTGGTACGGACCTTCGGGGCAGAAAACAGCAGCCCGTCGGCCAATGCCGGACAACTTAATCCGAACGACTTCCGCCCCCACTTCAGTTACGACCTTGTCGTATACGGTGCTACACGCAAACGAGGATACATCGACGACTACAACATGGGACATCTGATACCCGGCTCGTTCGGCATTGTCGGCCTCAACTTCAACCCGATGTACGACTTCAACAAGTATTTCCGGGCAGGCATCTCGCTCGATGCCCAGTTTGACGAAAGCGCCAACCTGCAGGGGCATTATGCCGGAGGGACTGACGACGATCCGAAATTCTACCGGCCACCCTTCCGCGAACAGTTTGCCGTAGGCCTGTCGGCACGTGCCGAACTGGTCATGCCCATTTTCTCGGTCAACATCGGTATCGGGCACAACATGCTCTACAAAGGAAAGGACACCAAAGGCTTCTATCAGATATTGGCACTGAAGACATTCCTTACCCGCAACCTCTTCCTTCATACGGGCTATCAGCTCAGTAAGTTCAAAGACCCCAACAACCTGATGCTGGGCTTAGGATGGCGATTCAGGTAAATGACAAGAAAAGCAAGTACCGTCGAAAGAACTTAGCCGATAAAAACGTACTTTTGCAACAGGAAAAACAAATAGTGCATAAACATCAGCATACATCATGTATCAACTTACATTATCTGAAGAACTGAAATCACACTGCCCCGAATACCGTGGAGCAGCCGTCTATGCCGAAGTCATCAATACACCCTTTAGCGAAGGACTTTGGCAGGAAATCGATATATTCACCCAAGAACTGAGGGCTAACGAAACAACCGACGGCATCAAACAGCAACCTGCCATTGCCGCCACCCGCGAGGCCTACCGCCGATGCGGCAAAGATCCCAGCCGCTACCGTCCCTCGGCCGAGGCCCTGCGCCGCCGTCTGCTCCGCGGACTCGAACTGTACCGTATCGATACGTTGGTCGACCTCATCAACCTCGTCTCGCTGCGTACGGGTTACAGCATCGGCGGCTTCGACGCCGACAAGATACAAGGAACGGACCTTTGTTTGGGCGTCGGACGTGCCGGTGAACCGTTCGAAGGCATCGGACGCGGTGTGCTCAACATCGAAGGCCTGCCCGTCTTCCGCGACGCCGTAGGAGGCATCGGCACCCCAACCAGCGACAACGAACGCACCAAGATGGATGTCGGCACCCGCCACATACTGGCCATTATCAACGGCTACGACGGAGATACGGCCCGTCTGCAACAAGCTGCCGAAATGACACAAGAACTCTTAAAGAAATACGCCTCTTCCGACGGGGGAAGCATCTGCTACTTCGAATGAAAACATCGCTATTCATTATCCTTATCAGCCTGCTGACACTGAACGTCCACGCACAGGAAAAACGTCCGGTGTTCTCGAACATGGAGAAGAACCACATCCGGGTGGCCACTCCGGGACTGTTCGACAAAAGTAAAAGCATCCATATTCATCTGGACAGTCTGGCGGCAACCGACTACAGCTTTCCTCTGCCCGGCGGCAAAGTCATTTCGCCCTACGGACGGGGCGGCGGGCGACACACGGGTGTCGATATCAAGACCCGTGCCAACGACACCATCCGTTGCGCTTTCAATGGCATTGTGCGTATGTCGAAACCCTACAGTGCCTATGGCAACGTCATCGTAGTGCGCCACCCCTCTGGACTGGAAACCGTCTACAGCCACAACTCCAAAAATCTGGTACAAAGTGGCGACACGGTAAAGGCTGGCCAGCCCATTGCCCTGACCGGACGTACGGGACGTGCAACGACCGAACACCTGCACTTCGAGACACGCATCAACGGACAACATTTCAATCCCAATATCCTCTTCAATATGAAGACCGAAGCCTTACGGCACGAATGCATCCGTTGCACCAAGAATGCGAACGGCATCGTCGTCAAGCCTGTATTAAAAAATAACACAGCAAAGTGATAGGGTTTTCCAAACGTTTCACTAACTTTGCATTGCATTTCATGAACATTAAAACATATCAATGATAGAAAAACTGATTGTCCTTGAAGATATCGACCCGGTCATCTTTTACGGCGTGAACAACGCCAACATGCAACTGATAAAAGCCCTTTATCCCAAACTGCGCATCGTAGCGCGCGGCAATGTCATCAAAGTGCTGGGCGACGAAGAAGAAATGTGCGCCTTCGAGGAAAACATTACCAAACTGGAAAAATACTGCTCCGAATATAATTCGCTGAAAGAAGAAGTCATCATCGACATCATCAAAGGCAATGCCCCACAAGCCGAAAAGAGCGGCAACGTCATCGTGTTCAGCGTCACGGGCAAGCCTATCATTCCCCGAAGCGAAAACCAGCAGAAACTGGTAGATGCCTTCCATAAGAACGATATGGTGTTTGCTATTGGTCCTGCCGGATCGGGTAAGACTTATACCGCCATCGCTCTGGCTGTGCGTGCCCTGAAGAACAAGGAAATCAAAAAAATCATCCTCAGCCGCCCCGCCGTAGAAGCTGGCGAAAAACTCGGCTTCCTGCCCGGCGACATGAAAGACAAGATAGATCCGTACCTGCAACCGCTCTACGATGCCCTGCAGGACATGATACCCGCTGCCAAACTGAAGGAATACATGGAGCTGAACATCATACAGATAGCCCCATTGGCCTTCATGCGTGGACGTACGCTGAACGATGCGGTCGTCATCCTCGACGAAGCACAGAACACCACCACCGCCCAAATCAAGATGTTCCTTACCCGTATGGGCATGAACACCAAGATGATTGTAACAGGCGACATGACGCAGATTGACCTCCCCTCTTCACAAACCTCCGGCCTCGTACAAGCCCTGAAGATACTGAAAGGAGTGAAAGGCATCAGCTTCATCGAACTGAACAAGAAAGACATTGTGCGACACAAATTAGTTACTCAAATTGTAGAAGCGTACGAAAAGTTTGAAGCAGCTACAAGCTACAACAAGCTACGAGCTACAAGCAAAAAAGATATAATGAATGAAAAAGAAGGAACAAGTGGAGAGGCAACCACAACCGTCCCCCGTTCATAACTAAATAAAAGTCATGGCAGAGATAAAGACACATAAAGACTTGCTTGTTTGGAAAAAAAGTATAGACTTGGTAGAACAAATCTATAAGTTTACCAAACAATTTCCCAAAGAAGAACTTTATGGCATCACCAATCAGATGAGACGCTGTGCTGTTTCTATCCCTGCCAATATTGCAGAAGGGTCTGGGCGAAAGAATAAGGCTGAATTTATACAGTTTCTGCACATCGCACTCGGCTCGGCAAGCGAACTTGAAACTCATTTAATTATTTCACAGAGACTTGGATTCCTATCCAGCAACTCGTACGATGAAATAATGAATGCCCTGAACGAAATCATAAAAATGATTTGCGGACTCATAAACTCCTTAAATTCCCTAAACCCCACTCGTAGCTCGTAACTCGTAGCTTGTAGCTCGTAACTCGTAGCTCACTAAAAACGAATAAACTAACAACTAAATACTAAAAGATATGAAAGCGTTAACTAAAACTGATTACAACTTTCCGGGACAGAAG
>ULPI01009364.1_pt1 | contig 12185 bp, 10 predicted proteins | sample 1953381 | NCBI WGS metagenome assembly ULPI01 (sample SAMEA4835626, study PRJEB28245) | human gut metagenome | biome: gut microbiome; material: fecal sample | place: Denmark | collected 2008
TTAGGAGTATGTTATTTTGAATGGTAACAAAACAGATGTCTTCAATATTACAGAAGGGCGTATGTTTTAGGAGTATGTTATTTTGAAAGGTAACAAAACACGCAAACAAATGTGTCTGTCTTATTTATTGTTTTAGGAGTATGCTATTTTGAATGGTAATAAAACAATAACAGCAGTGCAAACATTGACTAAACTGTTTTAGGAGTATGTTATTTTGAATGGTAACAAAACTTGTCGCGACATAAAACCGAGTTTTTTGTTTTAGGAGCATGTTATTTTTCTGTAAACAAAGATTAAGATGGTTAAAGTAAAACAAGTTTATATAAATTTTCTAATTAATTCTACTTTTATTAATGGTAATTCCTCATAAATATGATACACTTATAACTATCGAATATAAGTGTTATTATTCTTAGTGTGAGTTATGGAGGAATTATGAGTAAGGTAATTGGAATCGATCTTGGTACAACTAATAGCTGCGTGGCAGTTATAGAAGGTGATTCGCCAACAGTTATTACTAATAGTGAAGGGTATAGAACAACACCATCGGTTGTTGCATTTACTAAGAATAAGGAAAGACTGGTTGGGGATGCTGCAAGAAGACAGGCATCGGTTAACTCAGACAGAACCATATTTTCAATAAAAAGACATATGGGAACTGATTATAAGAAAAAGATAGATGGCAAAGCGTATACGCCACAGGAATTATCAGCATATATACTTATGAAACTAAAGAAGGATGCAGAAGGATTTCTTGGAGAGGAAGTAACAGATGCTGTTATTACTGTGCCAGCATATTTTAATGATGCACAAAGACAGGCTACTAAGGATGCAGGAAAGATAGCGGGGCTTAACGTGTTAAGAATCATTAATGAGCCAACAAGCGCTGCACTTGCATATGGACTTGATAATGGCAATTCTCAGAAAGTGCTTGTATATGACCTTGGTGGAGGTACCTTTGACGTATCTGTTATAGATATTGGAGATAATGTTATAGAGGTTCTTGCAACCTCCGGAGATAATCATCTTGGTGGGGATGACTTTGATTCCCGTATTGTTGATTATCTTGTTGGTAGGTTTAAGGATACAGATGGAATTAATCTTGCAAAAGATCCAGCGGCTATGCAGAGGTTAAGAGAAGAAGCTGAAAAGGCTAAGAAAGAGCTTTCTTCTGCATTAAATGCCAATATTAACCTTCCATTTATAGCTGTTGCGAAGGATGGTCCACATCACATGGATATGAATATCACCAGACAGAAGTTTAATGAACTAACCGATGATCTGGTTAACAAGACAGTTATTCCTGTTGAGAATGCACTTCGTGATGCCGGGCTTAGTAAGAGTGATATTGGTATGGTACTTCTTGTTGGAGGCTCCACAAGAATTCCTGCTGTTTCAGATAAGGTAAGACAGATTATGGGAAAAGAACCATCAAGGAATCTTAATCCGGATGAGTGTGTTGCACTTGGAGCAGCAGTTCAGGGCGGAAAGCTTGGTAACCAGCTTAAGCCAGGTTCAGCAGCTTCGGAGATTATACTTATGGATGTAACACCATTATCTCTTTCAATAGAAACTGTTGGTGGTATATCAAGCAGGCTTATAGAAAGAAATACAACTATTCCTACAAGGCACAGCCAGATATTCACGACGGCTGGCAATTTCCAGACATCAGTTGAAATCAAGGTATTTCAGGGAGAGAGAAGATTTACAAGAGATAACAAGCTTCTTGGAAACTTCAGGCTTAATGGCATTAAGCGTGCGATGGCAGGAGTTCCACAGATAGAGGTGACTTTTGATATAGATGCCAATGGTATTGTAAATGTGTCTGCAAAGGATCTAGGAACGGGAAGAGAGCAGTCTATAACTATAACTTCAAGCTCTAATATGTCAGAGGAAGAGATTGAGAAAGCTAAGTGGGAAGCCGAGGTGTATGGTGCACAGGATAAGCAGAATGAAGAGTTTTGTAATTCACGTATCGAAGCTGAGAATACCTTAAGACGTGCAGAGGGCGAGTACAGCCAGAACAAGAAGGTATGGGATAAGGCTAAGAAAAAGGCTGTTAAGGAAGCTATGAATACCTTAAAGAAGCTTATATTAAAGACCAAGCCAGAGAAGATGGATGCACAAGCTGCGGCTGCGATGGATGAAGCCAGAAATAATCTTGAAAATGTTTTGAATAATTAATAGAAATCTGATATTATCTATAGAGTATTGTTTTATGGATGATATCAGATTTTTGTATGTGATTATGAATTTTATACATCTATAGAATTATCGTTGACATGATTATGTATATTAGTACAGAATAGGAGATATATAAGGTGGCAGCAGGTTCGACATATGGAAATATTTTTAAGATAATGACTTGGGGTGAATCACATGGACAAGGTCTTGGTGTGGTTGTAGATGGATGCCCAGCGGGTATTCCTTTATGTGAAGAGGATATTCAGAAGTTCCTTGATAGAAGAAAGCCGGGACAATCTAAGTTTACAACTCCAAGAAAAGAAGATGATAAGGTGAGTATATTGTCAGGTGTATTTGAAGGTAAAACGACAGGAACGCCTATATCGATGATGGTACATAATAAGACACAGCGTTCGTCTGATTATTCAGAAATAGCCCAGTATTACAGACCTGGACATGCTGATTATACATTTGATGAGAAGTATGGCTTCAGAGATTACAGAGGTGGTGGAAGAAGCTCAGGAAGAGAAACAATAGGCAGAGTGGCAGCAGGAGCAATCGCTATTAAGGTGTTAGAGGCACTTAAGATAAGCGTATGTGCTTACGCAACAAGGATAGGTGGCATAAGCATAGATTATGATAAGTTCGATATCAGGGAACGCGATGAGAATGCATTTAATATGCCGGATGCGGAGGCTGCCTGTAAGGTGGAGGAATACGCAACGAAGAAGCTTATGGAAAAAGATTCTATTGGTGGAATAATAGAGTGTGTTGTGACTGGTATGATGCCAGGTGTGGGTGATCCTGTGTTTGATAAGCTGGATGCTAATCTTGCAAAGGCGATTATGTCAATAGGCGCAGTTAAGGGCTTTGAAATAGGAGATGGCTTCGCAGCGGCTGATAGTACAGGAAGCACCAACAATGACAGCTTTACAGTAATGGATGGCAAGGTTGTCAAGAAGACTAATCATAGTGGTGGAGTGCTTGGAGGCATGAGTGATGGTTCTGACATAATATTCAGGGCAGCAGTCAAGCCAACACCTTCCATAGCTTCAATGCAGCAGACGGTCAATAAGTCTGGCGAGGATATCAGTATATCTATAAAAGGCAGACATGATCCTATGATAGTTCCAAGAGCGGTAGTTGTTGTTGAAGCTATGACAGCATTAACGATTGTAGATATGATATTAGGAAATATGACATCAAGAATAGACAGGATAGTTGATTTCTATAAAAGATAGATAAATAAAAGATGAATCATAGAAAAATCAGAAGGAAAAGACAAATATGTATAAAATATTGAAAACAGATGGAAGAGCCAAAAGGGCGGAATTCACAACAGTTCATGGAACTGTGCAGACACCGGTATTTATGAATGTTGGAACAGTTGCAGCTATTAAGGGTGCGGTTGCTACAACAGATTTGCAGGAGATAGGTACACAGATAGAGTTATCGAACACATATCATCTTCATGTTAGACCAGGTGATAAGCTTATTAAAGAGCTTGGAGGTCTTCATAAGTTTATGAACTGGAACAAGCCTATACTTACAGACTCAGGCGGATTTCAGGTGTTTTCACTTGCTGGACTTAGAAAGATAAAGGAAGAGGGCGTTACCTTCCAGTCACATATAGACGGACATAGGATATTTATGGGACCAGAGGAGAGCATGCAGATACAGTCCAATCTTGGCTCGACAATAGCTATGGCATTCGATGAGTGTGCTCCGGCAAAGGCAGATAGAAAGTATATTATTAATTCAGTAGAGAGAACTACAAGATGGCTTGAGCGTTGCAAGAGAGAGATGAACAGACTTAATTCACTTGAGGATACCATTAATAAGCATCAGATGCTTTTTGGTATTAATCAGGGTGCGATATATGACGATATCAGAGTTGACCATGCTAAAAGAATATCAGAGCTTGAACTGGATGGATATGCAGTTGGTGGACTTGCCGTAGGTGAATCACATGAGGAAATGTATCATGTGCTTGATAAGGTTGTTCCATATCTTCCACAGCATAAGCCAACATATCTTATGGGAGTTGGTACACCAGCGAATATATTGGAGGGAGTAGACAGAGGAATAGATTTCTTTGATTGCGTATACCCATCAAGAAATGGAAGACATGGGCATGTGTATACAAAGCTTGGTAAGATTAATCTTTTCAATGCAAAGTATGAAAAAGACACAGCACCTATTGAAGAAGGCTGTCAGTGTCCTGCATGCAGGAACTATTCAAGAGCGTATATCAGACATTTGCTTAAGGCTAAAGAAATGTTAGGCATGAGACTTTGCGTTCTTCATAATCTGTATTTTTATAATCATCTTATGGAGGATATCAGGGCTGCAATAGATGCAGGAAATTATAAGAGCTTTAAGGATGAAAGGCTATATCTTCTTAAAACATATGATAAGAAAGAGGATTAATGATTTTTATTTAGTGTAAAATTATAAAAATGCTATAAATTTTAATTTAAACATAGACATGAAGCATAAATTACGATATTATAACAATATTGAGCCTGTACACAGGCAAGTAATTAGGAGGATTTAATAATGGGTCAGATTGGTATTATTATTGTGTATGTAATAGCACTTGGTGCTTTAATGTACTTCTTTGCAATTAAGCCACAGAAGAAGCAGCAGAAGGAACAGCAGCAGCTTATGGATTCAATTGCTATTGGCGATTATGTTCTTACAACAAGTGGTTTCTATGGCGTTATCCTTGATATAACAGAGGATGATGTGATCGTGGAATTCGGTAACAACAAGAACTGCCGTATTACAATGCAGAAGAAGGCTATTGCCCAGGTTGAGAAGCCAGCTTCTACAGAAGAATAATAATTAATAAATACAAGAAACTCTGGACAGATAATGCCATCAGGCTGATATCTGTCCAGAGTTTTTTATTATGCCCCTACTTGAAAAATGCACTATTATGGAGTAAAATACTAAACAATAGCCTGAACTTGTAATATATGTAAGTAAGGGCTTTAGTACAAGAAGGAAAGGCAGGAATTAACATGGATTGTAGAATAACATTAATTCCAGGAGATGGAATCGGACCAGAAATAGTTACAGAGGCCGTTAAGGTGTTAGATGCTGTGGCAGCTAAGTATGGTCACAAGTTCGATTATACGAAGATTTTAATGGGAGGCTGCTCTATTGATGAGTGCGGAGTACCTCTTACAGATGAGGCAGTAGCCGTCGCTAAGGCTTCAGATGCTGTGCTTCTAGGTGCAGTAGGTGGTAACGTGGGTAACTCAAGATGGTATGACGTGGCACCTAACCTAAGACCAGAGGCAGGACTATTAAAGATTCGTAAGGACTTAGAGTTATTCGCTAACATTCGTCCTGCTTATTTATATAATGAATTAAAGGCAGCCTGCCCTCTTAAGGAGGAGATCATCGGCGATGGCTTTGATATGGTTATTATGAGAGAGCTTACTGGTGGTCTTTACTTTGGAAAGAGACATACAGAAGAAGTCGATGGACTTATGACTGCTGTTGATACTCTTACATACAATGAAGAAGAGATAAGAAGAATAGCTATTAAGGGCTTTGAGATAGCTATGAAGAGAAGAAAGAAAGTAACAAGTGTTGATAAGGCAAATGTTTTAGATTCTTCAAGATTATGGAGAAAGATTGTACATGAGGTTGCTAAAGATTATCCAGAGGTTGAACTTGAGGATATGCTTGTAGATAACTGCGCTATGCAGCTTGTTATGAATCCTGGACAGTTTGATGTTATCCTTACAGAGAATATGTTTGGAGATATACTTTCAGATGAGGCAAGTATGATAACAGGTTCTATCGGTATGTTATCATCAGCAAGTCTTGGTAAAACAAAGCTGGGCTTATATGAACCAAGCCACGGTTCAGCACCTGATATAGCAGGAAAGAATATAGCTAATCCTATAGCTACAATTCTTTCAGCAGCAATGATGCTAAGATATTCACTTGACCTTGATAAGGAAGCTGATGCCATAGAAGCAGCAGTTGCGGCAGTACTTAAGGAAGGCTACAGGACAACAGATATATATTCAGAGGGCTGCACTAAGGTTGGAACAGATGAGATGGGCGACCTTATAGCTAAGAGAGTGTAATAGTATGTACTTATAAAAGAAATTGATTTGCGAGGAGAATAATTATGGTAAGTGATAACGCTAGAAGTGGTATGCAGCAGGCACCTGCTAGAAGTTTGTTTAATGCACTTGGCTTCACAGCAGAAGAGATGAAGAAGCCTATGATTGGTATTGTTAGTTCATATAATGAGATTGTACCAGGTCATATGAATATAGATAAGATTGTTAATGCAGTTAAGTTAGGAGTAGCTGAGGCTGGCGGTGTTCCAGTAGTATTCCCAGCGATTGCAGTATGTGATGGTATTGCTATGGGACATGTCGGTATGAAGTACTCTTTAGTGACAAGAGATTTAATTGCTGATTCAACAGAATGCATGGCTATTGCACATCAGTTTGACGGACTTGTAATGGTGCCTAACTGTGATAAGAATGTTCCAGGACTTCTTATGGCAGCAGCAAGACTTAATCTTCCAACAGTATTTGTTTCAGGTGGTCCTATGCTTGCAGGACATGTTAAGGGAAAGAAGAGAAGTCTTTCATCTATGTTCGAGGCAGTTGGTTCATATGCAGCAGGAACTATGACTGAAGAGGACGTACTTGAATTCGAAGAAAAGGTATGTCCAACCTGTGGTTCATGCTCAGGAATGTATACAGCTAATTCGATGAATTGTCTTACAGAAGCACTTGGTATGGGACTTCGTGGTAATGGTACTATTCCAGCAGTATATTCAGAAAGAATCAAGCTTGCAAAGCATGCTGGTATGGCTGTTATGGATATGGTTAATAAGGGAATTACTGCAAGAGATATTATTACAAAGGATTCTATTATGAATGCACTTACTGTCGATATGGCACTTGGATGCTCTACTAACAGTATGCTTCACCTTCCAGCCATTGCGCATGAGATAGGTTTTGATTTTGATATTAAGTTTGCTAATCCTATAAGTGAGAAGACACCTAATCTTTGCCATCTTGCACCGGCAGGTCCTACATATATGGAGGATCTTAACGAAGCCGGAGGTGTATATGCCGTTATGAAGGAGCTTGCTGATATAGGACTTCTTAACACAGATTGTATGACGGTATCAGGAAAGACTATTGGTGAGTGTATCGCAACAGCTTATAATAGAGATGAAGAGGTTATAAGACCAGTTGATAAGCCATATAGTAAAACAGGAGGTCTTGCTGTTCTTTCAGGTAATCTTGCACCAGATGGTTCAGTTGTCAAGCGTTCAGCAGTAGTTGATGAAATGCTTGTACATGAGGGACCAGCCAGAGTATTTGACTGTGAAGAGGATGCTATTGCAGCTATAAAGGGTGGAAAGATTGTACCAGGTGATGTAGTTGTTATCAGGTATGAAGGACCTAAGGGTGGTCCGGGCATGAGAGAAATGCTTAACCCAACATCAGCTATCGCAGGTATGGGACTTGGCTCATCAGTTGCACTTATAACAGATGGACGTTTCTCAGGAGCCAGCCGTGGCGCATCTATCGGACATGTGTCTCCGGAAGCAGCAGTTGGAGGACCAATAGCTTTAGTAGAAGAGGGAGATATCATAAGCATAGATATTCCAGGTCTTAAGCTTGAACTTAAGGTTTCAGACGAAGAGCTTGCTGCAAGAAAGGCTAAGTGGCAGCCAAGAGAGCCTAAGGTAACAACAGGATATCTTAAGAGATATGCCTCAATGGTTACATCAGGCAACAGAGGAGCTATCTTAAAGACTCCAGAGGTATAAGAGGTGTGATGAATGCAGGACATTCAGATAACTTATTATAGAAATTGTCAGGACAGAACAATAACATATAATGAAAGGAAGACAGACGAATGATATTAAATGGTTCAGAGATTATAGTTGAATGTTTAAAAGAACAAGGTGTAGATACTGTATTTGGATACCCGGGTGGAGCCATTCTTAACGTCTATGATGCATTATATAAGCATTCAGACGAGATTACACATATACTTACATCTCATGAGCAGGGTGCATCACACGCCGCTGATGGTTATGCAAGAGCAACTGGAAAGGTAGGAGTATGCTTTGCGACATCTGGTCCAGGTGCTACGAACCTTGTAACAGGTATTGCAACAGCCATGATGGATTCTATTCCTATGGTAGCGATAACCTGTAATGTAACACTGCCTCTTCTTGGAAGAGATAGTTTCCAGGAAGTAGATATAGCTGGGATAGTTATGCCTATAACTAAGCACAGCTTTATCGTAAAGGATGTAAATGAACTTGCAGATACACTAAGAAGAGCCTTCAGGATTGCAAAGGAAGGCCGTCCAGGACCTGTTCTTGTTGATATTACTAAGGATGCAACAGCCAATGAGTGTGATTACATAAAGGAAACACCTAAGCCAATAGAAAGAATAACTGATACAATCAGTGAAGAAGCTGTTGAAAATGCAGCAGCTATGATAAAGGCTGCTAAGAAGCCTTATGTATTCGTAGGTGGTGGAGTTATAGCATCAGAGGCTTCTGATGAACTGAAAAAGTTTGTTAGGAAGATAGATGCTCCAGTATGCGATACACTTATGGGTAAGGGTGCATTTGATGGTTCAGATCCACACTATACTGGAATGCTTGGCATGCATGGAACTAAGACTTCTAACTTTGGCGTGTCAGAATGTGACCTGCTTATTACAATAGGCGCAAGATTCTCAGACAGAGTTACGGGAAATACTAAGAAGTTTGCTAAAAATGCAAAGATTCTCCAGTTTGATGTTGATGCAGCAGAGATTAATAAGAATATACATACAGATGCATCAGTGATTGGTGATGCACTTGAAATACTTAAGAGAGTAAATGCCAAGCTTGAACAGCTTGATCATGCAGACTGGCTTGCACATCTTAAGGAATATGAAGAAAAGTTCCCTATGAAGTATAGAACAGATGTGCTTAATGGACCATATATTATGGAAAAGATATATGAGATTACTAATGGCGATGCAATTATTTCCACAGATGTAGGACAGCATCAGATGTGGGCTGCACAGCACTATAAGTATAAGAAGCCTAGAACATTGCTTACATCAGGCGGACTTGGAACTATGGGTTATGGTCTTGGTGCAAGTATTGGTGCCAAGGTAGGATGTAAGGATAAGGTTGTTATTAACATTGCAGGTGATGGCTGCTTCCGTATGAATATGAATGAAATAGCTACAGCTACAAGATATAATATTCCTATCATAGAGATAGTTTTCAATAATCACGTACTTGGTATGGTAAGACAGTGGCAGGATCTTTTCTATGGAAAGCGTTATTCAGCAACTGTTCTTGATGATCAGGTTGATTTCGTTAAGGTATCAGAGGGTATGGGAGCTAAGGCTTACAGAGTAGCTGATATTGAAAGCTTTGAAAAGGCGTTAAAGGAAGCAATAGAGCTTAATATCCCTTGTGTTATAGAATGTGACATATGTAAGGATGATAAGGTATTCCCTATGGTTGCACCAGGTGCTCCTATATCAGAAGCATTCGACAGGGATGATCTTAATAGGAAACAGGCTGAAAGCAAGTAGGTCAATGTTAATTGCAAGCAGGTTATATTAATTAATAGAAATTCCGGATTTGTTGTATTATGAATCCGGAATTTTTTAGGCATTGCTCGCTACTTTATCAAGAAGTCTTGCGGAATCCCGCTTTGCTTTGAAATGCTTCTTGAGTGTAAGTATCTTATGGACAAGTCCATAAGCCAATTCGCCGCTTGTCAAATCTGTAAACAGTTTGACTCGCTTGCGCTCATTGTATCACAACTCCGGTTGTCTTACTATACCGATTCAGAATCCTCATACATAACTTCAGATAAAAGATTGGCAAGTCTTTGTTCGGCTGCTTCTGGTATCTTTGAATAGAGCCTTATCACATCTGCCATATCGTTAAATGCGTTGACAGTATGTGTGATCTCCCTGAGAAACATAATCTCATTATAGTCATCTTTCGATTCAAATTCCATTACTTTGGCAATGTCCGCATCTTTGGTACTGCCTTTGTAATTTTTGCAGGCGAACTGAAACGAATCCAGAAACAATTCGTGGAGTATTACTGCAACCAAAAAATCTATTTTTATTGCAATAGAAGAGGATTATTTTCGGTTATTCCTTCTGTATTTTTTTGAATACTTGTTAATTAAGTGAAAATGTGCTATGCTCAAAAATAATTATAGGTACGGATGCTATGTTAAGGAGGCGGTACTGAATATGAAGTATAATTTACCGGATCGAATACTAAGGGAGCTTTCTACTTTCGCAAAAAAATATGCTATTACAAAGATCATATTATTTGGTTCTCGTGCACGAGGCACCCATACAGAAAGAAGCGACATAGACATCGCCGTATATGGTGGAGATTTTGAGCATTTTTATTGGGATGTTAAAGAGAAGACCCATTCTCTATTGATGTTTGATATTGTACAGGCAGATGTAGCAATTTCGGATGAATTGAAACAAGAAATAGAAAAGGACGGTGTTACAATTTATGAAAAAACTTGATAACTTTACCAATTGTCTGGCTATATTAGCAGACGCAGAATTTCAGCTTGCCGAAACGAATGATATATATCGAACAGGAATTATAGGACAATTTAATCTTACTTTTGAGCTTGCATGGAAAGCATTACAGGAAATAATGAGAATGCATGGTGTGGATGGAGCTTCTACAGGGTCCCCTCGTGAAATTTTACAGTTGGGTTATAAAATTGGATTCATCAATGATTCCGAAGTATGGCTGCTTATGTTAAAAAAGAGAAATACTTCTGTTCATATATATAATGAAGATGAAGTTGACGAAATGATTATGTTAATAAGGGATAGTTTTATTCCTGCTTTTAGTGTTCTTAAGGATACACTTGTGAAGAAGTTGGAAGAAGTTGAAAGTGATTGGATGTAGGATAAACGCAAGTCAGGTTTTTTGTGACTTGCGTTTATCCTATATGAAAAGAAAAATCGTAATTGTTTTATATGATTTTTATAGGTTGGAAATTTATATATAATCATATTATAAATATATTATAAGCGCATTATAAGTATGCCATAGGTATATTATAGGCGTGGTATAAGTATATTTCCACGTGGTTTGCACATTAATAAAGCAACGCTTATACATTAGCGGACGTTCAGAGTATTAAAAAAAATACATATATAACTTTAATATGTTAAAATATTAACTTGACATAGTAAATATACAAGCATAAAATATAGTTTAATAAATTTTTAATACTTAAGACATTTTGCGACAAATATATACAGCTTGCTTAAAAAAGTTAATTATTTGTACTTAGGATTAAAGATTTATCATATATTTAATAGAATTCGAATGGATTAGGAGGAAGAAAAAGTGGCAAGAGTTTATAACTTTAGTGCAGGTCCAGCAGTTTTGCCTGAAGAGGTATTAAGGGAAGCAGCAGATGAAATGTTAGATTACCAGGGTTGTGGTCAGTCGGTTATGGAGATGAGCCATCGTTCCAAGGTTTATGACAATATCATCAAGGAAGCTGAAAAAGACTTAAGAGAGCTTATGAATATACCAGATAATTATAAGGTATTATTCCTTCAGGGTGGAGCATCACAGTTCTTTGCAGAAGTTCCTATGAACCTTATGAAGAACAAAAAAGCAGCTTATATTATTACTGGTCAGTGGGCTAAGAAAGCATTTAACGAAGCTAAAATATATGGTGAGGCTGTTGCTGTTGCTTCCTCAGAGGATAAGACATATTCATATATTCCAGATTGTTCAGATCTTGATATTCCAGAGGACGCAGATTATGTATATATCTGTGAGAATAACACAATTTATGGTACTAAGTATAAGACACTCCCTAATACAAAGGGACATATTCTTGTATCAGATGTTTCATCATGCTTTTTATCAGAGCCTATTGATGTAACAAAGTACGGAGTTGTATACGGAGGAGTTC